>Ga0136643_10000514_pt1 | contig 42930 bp, 32 predicted proteins | sample TergutLab28metaG_FD_96883 | JGI IMG/M metagenome (GOLD analysis project Ga0136643, IMG submission 96883) | Labiotermes labralis P1 segment gut microbial communities from Petit-Saut dam, French Guiana - Lab288 P1 (version 3) (version 3) | ecosystem: Host-associated > Arthropoda: Insects >...
ACAGCAATATAAATAATTTGGAACGGCTTATACCGTGGTTCGTTCCCGATTCATGCATGGCTAAAATTTAACCCCTTCGGCAGCTTGCGGAGGGGTTTTATTCGCCTGTATTTGACGGTTACTTTCCGTATTTAAAATCCTTGATGCGCGCCAAAGATTTTAAACACGGAAAAGTATTAAATGGTTAGAACAAAGCGCGCTTGCGCGCGCGTTTCGTACAGACCAATTTCCTAGCAGATAAAAAAGAGACTGTTGCGGTTTTGCAACAGTCCCTTTTTTGTTATTGCTGGATATTAGTTAACAGTAACAATGTCACCATCAAGGCTAAGTGTTATATTCAAACCAAATGCGTTTGCAAAGAAACGTACAGGTAAGAAGCTGCGGCCGTTAACTACTACAGGACGCACGCTGCCAGCAGGGCCGGAACCAAAGTTAACAAATGTTGCAATGTCAACAGACTCGCCGTTTACTACTGCTGATGTGCTGTCTAGTGTACCTACAACTGTTACACCGTTGCCGGTAATTGTCCATGATCTGGTTGCATCGTTCCAGTCAAGATCCAGATCAAATGCAGCTGCAAATACGCGAGGGTTAACCATTGCGGCGCGTAGCCCAGGATAGTTGTAGTACCACATAAATGGTTGGTCGATTGCTTCGCTGCCGATTTGTCTGCTAGGCATGTTTGCCCATAGGATCAACTCGCCGCGAACTTGGCCAACATTAGAATCGTCACCCACTCCAGGTGGTAGGCCTTCGTAGTCGAACTCGCCAAACTCAATAAAGTCGATGAAGTAAGGTATGATATCAAAGTTACCTGGGCCTGTTAGACCACGAGATGTGTTTTGTGCAATTGGGTTTCTGGAAATGTTTGCAGGTGTTGGCCATGCTGCTATAGGAGTAGCATTTACAGATACACCATAGGTGATACCAGGTAGGAACGTACCGATTACATAGTTGTTTGAAAGAACAAGTCTGCCCGGTGTGTTGCCTACAGATTCTCTTATAACTTCAAAACGCATATAAGCTGTTTGACCGGTACCTACACGGGTTGCACGAACTTCTAGCCCGCTGTCGTCGTGGATAACAACAGTGTCTACAAGAGCGTGGTTACCAAGTACAGGAATCGGAAGTGCTTCAACACTTAGTGTAAATGATGTGCCGCGGGTCAAACGACCTGCTGCTGTTTCTTCGATGATGATGTTTGGTATTGGAGTAAGAGAGGTTGGTGTCATAACTTGACCAACGTCAATTTGAACCGGGTCGCCTGCAAGTGTAACAACGATTGGGTCTACTACAGTTGCAATTACTGCTTCCCTGTTACCTGCTGCTAGGTTATTTACTGCGCTACCGCTGGCTGTGATTATCAAATCGTCACCAAACAGAACTTCGTAACCTGCAACTGTGCTTACCCAGAATACAACTTCAAGGGTTCTTGTTCTATCCGGGTGTGCATTGCGTGGGATTGTTAGACGGAAACGATCTCTGTCAAGTGTACCTACGCCAATTGCTGTTGGAGCACCAAGAATATCGCTTTCTTGAATTGTAACATGCTCCCAAGGTATTTCTGTGTTTAGAGTTGTACCTGTAAGAGGTGAGCGCTGCATACGCCATGCTGCATGCATTAGCTGCGCGCCTTCTCTTACTTCGTCAGCTAAGCGGAATTCTACTACGCCTGCACTCCAGCCCACATCAAGTGCGCCCGGTGCAAGTTCTACAAGTTGAACTCTTGCTGTACGGCTGTCTTCAAACGCGTTGTTGTTGGTGTTGTCTGACCAAGGATGGTCGCCTGTGTGTGTCCATACAGGAACAGATGACAGCGGGAAGTTGCGTTGGCCGGAAACAAGCTCTGGGATATCGCCATAGGTTCTTAGCTCAAGAGCAGCCTCTGTTCTGTTACCAACAATTTTGCTGCCGGACCAGTTATCGCCGCGGCGTGTCCATGTTGTGTTTTCTGATACAAAGCCACCACCTTGTGGGAACCATGATAGACCTGCAAGTTGCCATGGGTCTAGATGAGTAGCAGAAGGTGTATTATTGATTGCAGTTATAATTTCTGAATGTTGTGGATGAGGGTTACGGTTTGCTCTTTGATTTGCTACTGTTGAGCTAGGAGCAAGGTAGCCTCTACCAAGTTGGATTAGTGCTGCTGTTGTGTGTGCATTTGAAATTGCAGCATCACCAAATACTTGAATAGGGAAAGTTGGAGGAGTTGGCAACATAATAGCATCGTATTCCGCTTGGGTTATATATCCTGCTGTAAGCCATGCCGCAAGCATAGTAGCGCTAGTCGCCAATACAGAAACTTGACCGGTTGTTGGTTGTGGTACCCAAATTGGAGCTACAGGGCTTGAAGTTAGACCTGCAGGCATACCAAACTCGATATCAACAACAACATTACCACTTGGTACGTTGTCGCGTGTTGGGAATAGAGATAGGTTGCGGATTGCCAATTCTGCAGTAACTTGGTTCATCATTACGGAAGATCTGTTAGGGATGACCAAACGCAAGTATAGAGCAGGTCTGCCTGTGCGCCCGTCAATCTCTTGGCCCAATACTACTATAGAATTTGCAGGCATAATACGAACGCCGTCTACAAGAGTTGAGCCGTAAAACGCAGCATGGCGGTCTATTAGTTGCAATTGGTTTAGAGGTTGTACACCTACGTCTCCGGTGTTATCAAGGTTCCATACATAGTCGCGAGGGCCTAGTAGACGAACATAATGGGTGGTTGCTCCACCTATATAATTTCCGCCACCCACAAGTGAGCCTGCTTGAGCTTGACCAGGGGCCCAGCTGTGGTGTAGAGATAGTGCCCTACGCTCGGTTATTGTAATATCCGGCAACCATAGGCCAGATGTAAAGTAACGTGGGCCTACGCCGTTAAAGTTTACACCAACGTCTGCAACACCAAATACCAATAGTTGGTTGTTAAGAAGATTTACAACTGTGTCTGTAGCACCCATGCTACCAACGCGGTCTATAGTTATTCTGCCACCGGCGGTGTAAGGGATAATACCGTTGATTTCAAGAACAAGTACACCGGATAGACGATGGATGTTTTGGCCTCCTACAAGAGCCACACCCTCGTTAGACAAGGTTAGGAATGCATGGAGAGAGTTCCAAGGATCTGACACAGGCACAACACTCAAAGCACCTTTACCGGTGTCGGAATTGGGGCCGCCGCTTGTGAACAGGTTTTGTGGGTTAGGGATAAGCATGTTTGGTTGGTCGTGCAAGAAAAGCTGAGAAGTTTCGTGCACACGAATTATAGGTGTACCTGCATTGTCGATATTTTGGCCTAGCGGAGCAAATCTTACGTTGTTTTCTGCTAGGGACATTCTCAAAATCGCGCTAAGTTCGCCGGGAACTGTGTGCAATTGAGTCATGTCAACAGTTACACGGAAACTTTCACTTTGGTTGTGAGCAAGTTGACGTGGGTTTTGAACTACGCCGCGTTGCATCGTTACGCTACCTGCTACGCTTGTGAGTGCAGTGAAAGACTCGCTTGCTATAGGTGTAGCCAGTGGTACCAGCGCGACAGCATTATCATCCCAAATTTCAACTGTTATATTACCACCAGATGGATCTCTAATACCATCAAACTCAAAGTTCAATGTGGTGACAGCGGTTCCGAAGTCCAAAGTGTTCAAATCTACATCAACCACTGTGGCGCCTGTAGTAGAAATGCGATTCGCTTGAACGAGAGTGCCATTTAAGAATACACTAACGGGATTGGTAAATGCTGCTGTGCCACCTGCAAGAGTAAATCTCAAATGGTCGGCATCATCGTCGAGTACGTCGGTTAACGCCACTATTTCTGCGGCAGATAGTACAACTGGAACTTGTATAGCCTGTGCGGAACCAGCCGCGGTGCCCGGACGGTAAGCCATAGGCTGACCAAACGCTGTCATTGGTAACATGGAAATAACCATAACCAACGCCATGAGTAATGCTGCTTTCTACTACCTAATGTTTTCAGGATGTTTAAATCTACATATTGCATGCAAATAACCATATAATCACAACCATAAACTGCCAAATCAGCCTTTCAACTAACATCACCCAAAACCAAAGGTATACCCGCCCCCTTTTATGGCAACAATCCTTCTACAAAACCAAGGAGGCGATATTTAATGTACAACAGAATTCGTTCAATTTTCATCCAAGATGGCAAAATTATGGCGGTATCATTGGGGGTAGGGCTATTGCTTGCATTCGGTGTAGCGGCATATTCATATGTATATTCCCACGCGGCACAGCGCGATATTGCGAGCAATGTAATCCGCTTTCATGTACGCGCAAACTCCAATACAATAGCTGACATTAATCTAAAAGAACATGTTCGAACAGAAGTTTTGGCAGCCTTCGAACCGTATCTTTCTCAAAGCACCGACATACAAGAAACCCGTGCCGTTCTCTCTACAAGGCTGGACGAAATTCAATCCCATGCGGAGGCCGTTATCCGCGCTGCCGGGCACAATTATCCCGTTACTGCCGAAATGACGCAAAAATTCTTCCCAACGCGCTTTTACGGCAATATGTCATTTCCACCCGGAGAATACGAAGCAGTTACCCTTGTTATAGGCGAGGGAGCAGGCAGCAATTGGTGGTGCCTAATGTTTCCTCCGCTATGCTACGTGGACATGACCGCAACTACAAGCGGGCGGCAACAGTTAGCAAGCACAGTTTCGGAAGAAAGCTTTCTTTTGCTAACACACATGGAAGAACAAGACCCGGGGCTTACAGTGCGGTTTAGAGTAGTTGAATGGTGGCAGAACCGTGAAGAACCTACTGCGCAGTTTGATATAGCACGGCGGTAATGTATAGAAAATCAAAAAGGAGTTGTCCGCTAAGCGTTAAAATGTGCTTAATAGACAGCTCCTCTTTTATTTAAACAATTGTCAACACAATTTGAATATAATTAAAAAATTCTCCTTGGATATGTTGTTTTCTGTCACTTCCTGTACAATAAGTGTAATTGGCTTATTTTAGGAGGCGAACATGCGCAATCACAAAAACGGCTTTACTTTGATGGAACTTACAATAGTGTTGGCAATTTTGGCAATTATCGCTGCAATTTTAATACCTATGTTTTTAACCACCACCGACAGGGCACGGCTCAGAAGCGACATACAATCTGCAAGGGTAATTCAAAACGCCATTGAGCTGTATCGCGTGGAAACAGGTCAAACAGTAGCAGGCGGTACAGATGTTTCCCAGATAATGCGAAATCTCGAAACTGCAGGGTACTTAAACCTTCGCAATGCCAGCATACAAACGGAAGGTGCGGAATGGGTGACTGACTCCCTACACGGTGTAAGAGTTAACATAACGAATAGCCCCGAAAGCGTACGCAGGGCATATACTAATTTGCCTTTGGCTGACCGTCAGATGGTGGTAGGTGGGTAAGGGGGTCAATTAGAGGTGTTGTAATTTGCTTGATTTAGGTGCAGTAAATCTGCTGCACCTTATTTGTGATTCCACTGCTATCTATGGTTTTTGTCTGTAAAAATATCTTGTTGAACCCTGCCGATTTGTGTGCTATATTTACCAAGATGAAGGGTCTATAAAATTGGCGTAGCCGCTTTATATAGGTATACAACAACGCATAGCATTATCCCGTTGTTGTATACCTTGTATAAGGAGGTGAAAAAGGATGCATTACTTACTGAGTTTCGTGCTTGGCATAGTCGGTTCGTATGTGGCAGCGCATATTGACAGGCTAATCCAAAGCCGAGCAAAGAAAAAGGGTCTCTCCTCGTCAAAAGATAAGACCCAGTAATCCCTAGGAGTGGTGTTTTCACCGCTCCTTTGTATTATGTACATATTATATCTCTCTCATTCACTTGTGTCAATTAAAAACTCAACTGGTGACCCACAGTCACCAGTTGAAAAAAATATTACAATCACTTTACAATCCGGCAATATCGGCATAAATTTTATAGCGTGCCTAATAATATCATCGAAGGAGCAAAGCGGGAGTATGTTACAGATATGTTACAGTTAAACGAAGTACTTGAAAGAGTCCACGCTTAGTGGTAAACTCTCCTGCGTCGTTCGAGGTTTTGATTCTATGAATATTGCCAAGAGTGTGGGATTTCATACATCCATGTGTTACACTTTTCTTACACTGTGGCAAAATGCATTGACCATCAAAATTCTCGATGATATACTCTAATTTATAAGGCGGCAAAATACATCAAGCCGTCAAAAACTCGAAAGGAGGTACTGGTTTTTACGATAGAAATCTTATTGTCCGGGCTTGATAGCAAAAAAATGCCTATTAAGTAGGCTGGACGAAAGAAATTTATCGTCGTTTCATTTTTAAATGAAATGGGAAGACTACAGAGTTGTTTATCTGTAGAAAAAATTTCAAAAACTAGGAGAAAAAAGTATGAAAAAGAAAGCAGCATTACTGTTGGCATTAGTTATGGTATTTTCCATGTTGCCAATGACAGCGTTTGGTCAGCCTTCAGTTCCGCCAACACCTGGCGTACCAAGTGCAGGTAGCCATGCTATCAACCAACAAGAGCAAAACGTATCGTTTGAGTTCAACGCAGGCTCGCTAAGAAATGCAAACCCTGCAATGACACTTCTTACACTTACACTAGATGGTGGACATAATTCTGAGTTCCACTTTAGCCCTGACTTAGTTGCAGGTACACCAATTCAGCTGAATGCTCGTATCGGCTCAACCCAACAATTTATAGATTGGTTGGAAGGTGATACTAGTGTTACAGGTCCTGCACAGGACGCTGTAGAGCTAGCAGAAATAGCTCTTGCTGACGCTCAAGCAGATCTTGCTGACGCTCAAGCAGATCTTGCTGACGCTCAAGCTACTCATGCTGAGGCTGTAGCTGAGCTAAATGCATGGAATGCTATAGGCACTCCTGCACAACAGCTAACGTACTTGCAGTCAGAAGCTACGGCATTAATTAATTTGCTTGTAGCTGACATTGCGTATGTTGACGCACAAATTGCTGATCCTAATACGGACGTTGTTACACGTGTTACTCTTATAGATGTTGTGCGTCCTTCATTAGTGACTGCGCATGGTGCTGCTGTTGCTGCTCTTGCTCTTGTTGACGCCGCTGCAGTTACTACACATGGCGCTGGTCTTACTGCAGCTGCAGGTGCTGCAGCCGCTCTGGTAACCACTGAACAAGGTAATGTAACCACTGCGCAAGGTGATGTACTTCTTGCACAAGCTGATTTGGCTACTGCACAAGCTGACCTTGCTGCAGCAATAGTGACTGCCGGAGTTGGTTTATCAGCACACGTAGTAGATCGCCTAAACAATGGCCGTACACTACTAATTGGTTTTGGTGGTCTTAACCCATTGGCAAACGTTGTTAACGGTTTTACGGTAATGTATATCCCAACTGTTATCGGTTCACGCCAATACCCATCACCTTACTATCCAGAAAATGAATTCTATCTTCTTGCAAGACTAGACACCGAAGTTGTAGGCGCAGGCGCAAGAAACATTTTCCAAGATTTCCGCGCTCGCTTAGACCTGGCTGTTGCATCACGCGACATCACTTTCGGAACGGTTACACCTCGCGACTTTGCTACAGAGATCCTTCCTGTACCATATCTACGCGTTAACGAAAATACTTTCCGCAACTTTGGTCGTTCTCAAGCTAACTTGACACCAAACACAGTTCAATCACCTAACCTTACCACCACCGAAACAGGCTGGACAATGGTAAGACTTGAAGCTCCAAGCGGTTACAGATGGCATCTGCAATCTGGTTTCCAACCATTTATCCGTCGCATTGGCTATCAACACGGCCATTGGGCTACCCAACCAAACAACATCCCTTGGGCTTCACTACAATACGAAGAGAGAATGGAACGCGTAGGCAACAACGATTTCCATGTTCTTTACTTGAACATTCCTACACCGGTAGCACATGCTAACCAAGTAGTATCTATCGCACGTGCATTCGAAATCCGTAACCTAAACCTTGTAGCAACAGACACAGCTCCTGCTACAGGTCCTATCAACATCCATCTTTCTACACTACGTCAAGTGCCTCTAGCACAAGACCCTGGCAACAGAGTAATCCGCCCACGTAGCGAGAACGAGTTCTTCCAAGCAACCAACATCCTTGTTGGTAACCGTGTAAACGAAGGTCTTGGTATCAGATTGCTTGAAAACGATCATCCTCGTAACCTTCCTCCAGTAAGAACAGGTTACCTTGGCCGTACAGAAGAGCCTTCACACATCATGGATCTAACACCTGGTTCTATCGGTACTAACGCTCAAGGTCAAGCTATCCAGTACGACCAATGGGGTATCAAAACAGCTACAGTAGAAATCCGTGAGCTTGCTCCTGCAGCTTGGGGCAGACTACTAGGTGACGTTCTTGACTTCACATTCGAGCAAGAAGGCGTAGCTGTTGTTGGTGCAGCAGCTCGCGCAGGTTGGGGACCAGACTATCGCAACAACCTATTCCCACGCGGCGTAAACAGCGGCGTTGACGAAGACCACAGAGACTACAACAGAGCTTGGTCAGGCGGTTTCATGACATATGGTGAAACAATCCTTGGTCAATCAACAGTTGAAGGTACAGGCGCTTATGTTGATATCAACATGAACAGAGTAAGAGTAACTGTTCCTCAAATCAACTACGGTACAGGCGACGCTCTTACAACAAGACGTTTTGCTAACACCCGTGTTCTTGAAGTAGTATTCTGGGTAACAGTAGCCGGTGGTTTCGAAGCTAACAATCCAAACACCGATATCTATGTAACAATCCGTAACCAAGGCGCAGCAGGCTTGCCTGATGGCATTGGTCACACAATTGCAGTAGCTACACCTGTAGACCCAGCACGCATCAGCCTAGTTGATGGTCCTGTTGAGTTCCAAACAGATGTACTATCTACAGTAGCAAACCATCCGATTTCTGACATCGAAATCACAATCTACGAGCCACACACTCTAAGCCCAGGCTATACCATCCAAGTTCATGTTGGTGGTGTTGACGCAGCAAACAGAGCATTCGGCTTGCATGCATTCGCACAACGCGCAGTGCTAACATCAGGCACAGGTCTAGTACTTGGCCCAATCAACCGCCCTGCAGCACAAGGTGCAACAGCAACAGCAGGTACACCATTTGAGTTTGAAATCCTACAAGTACCACAAGAGCATCAAAACTCAGGTCCTGCAGTTATAACAATCGAAAACGTAACAGTTTCCGGTACAGTTATACCAAACGTAGAGTACTATGTAATCGTATCTGGCGAAGCATTTGCATACAACTGGCATAACCAAGCAGGTTCTCCAGGTGTAGGTAGATTTGCATCGATCCCATACCATGAGTTTGCAGGCGCATACTACACCGGTATCCTTGACGGTAACGTAGGCGGCGGCGGAGGCCTAGGCCAACCAGGTGAAGTACTAGAACTAGTACTATGGTACGGTATGCCTTCAAGAAGCATCAACAACGAGCCAATTCCAGTACCATTTATGTGGTATTACAACTTCCCAGGTCTACGTGCAGCAATGGTTAACCCACGCGTATTCGCAGATGCATTTGGCCTAGAACTTGTTTGGAGTGATGCAGCACGTCAATGGACAATCACCAGCCCAGAAGGCGTAGTAGTTGTTGGTACACTAGGCAGCGCAAGCGCAATGGTTGACGGCGTAGAAGTAGACATCGCAACATTTGTAAACTTCAACTCTGGTCCTGCAGGTTCTGTAAGCCCAGTAGTAGTAAACGACCGCAGCTTCCTACCAGTACGTTTCTTCGCAAACGCATTTGGTTTGAATGTTGACCTAGGCTTTAGCTCAGTTCTTAACGACTATATGGTTACAGTTCGTAACTAGTTTTAAATCTGTAATATAATTTCACCCCCTGCCTTGGCAGGGGGTGTTTTTTTGTGAAAAACTATGTAAAATGAACTTGTCCGATAAACGATAACGCAGTATAATGTCCGCAACACATAAGCATGAAGGTGGAACGGATTTTTTTGTTTTAGGGCTTGCTTCCGCGGAAGGAGGGTAGTAGTACTCCAGCCGAGAGGAGGCTGGTCGCAAATGCAAAAAGCACATTTGCTGCTCGCCCAAGCCGCCAGGGTGATACGCCATGACAATGTTTGAAGCGATTATGATTATGCTAACTTTTGGTTTGCTGATTGTTGCTATAATTACGCTTGTAGTCTTACTAGTTAGGCACCTTAAGAGAAAAAAATAACCGGCCCCTTCTGCCGAGGGATTAGCCGGTTATAGCAAAACTATATAATTTAGGGCAAGCCCACCGCCTTTATAGCGGTTGTGCCAGAGAGGCGTTTGTAGTTAGTCGCTACAGCGTCTCTCGTTTTTTTATTCTATGGATATTATACGCCATTTATACCCTACTGTAAACTACCATATTTAAGTTTAGAAAAAGAATATAGTCAAACACGTCGATACGCCATTTAAAAGTCAAAGTCTTTTGGGGGCTTGGGGGAAACTTTTCTTCTAGAAAAGTTTCCCCCAAGGTTTTTTATATTTTCCCAAGGTTAACTATACAACCGGTTTTGACACATCCCCCGCCATACGGTAAAATAAACCTATAACAAATTATAAGAAAAAGGTGATTAATTCCATGACAAAAACCTATCCGGCCTGGGACGGATTTAACAAAGGCGTATGGACGCGCGAAGTAAACGTGCGCGACTTTATCCAAAAAAATATGACACCATATCTAGGAGACGATTCCTTCCTTGAAGATGCCACAGACCGTACCGAACAGCTTTGGAAAGAAGTCTGCCGCCTTACAAAGCTGGAATCGGAAAAGGGCGTGCTGGATGTGGAAACCCGCACCCCGTCAAGCATCATCTCCCATGCGCCGGGCTATATCAATCGCGAGCTTGAGACAATCGTTGGTATGCAAACGGACAAGCCTTTGAAACGTGGATTTATGCCAAAGGGCGGTATCCGTGTGATACAAAACGCAATGAAGTCCTACGGCTACGCACTTGACCCCGTGACGGAGGATATTTACACCAACCACAGAAAGGCCCATAACGACGGAGTCTTTGACGCGTACACAGATGAAATGCGTGCCGCGCGCGCATCGGGCGTGATCACCGGGTTGCCAGACGCATACGGGCGTGGGCGCATTATAGGCGACTACCGCCGTGTGGCGTTGTATGGCACGGATTTTTTGATAGAAGATAAAAAATCGCAGCTAAAAAAGGAAACATTACCTGTGCTGCGGGAATGGAGCATCCAGCTTCGTGAAGAAATTAGCGAGCAAATTCGTGCGTTGCAGCAGCTTACGCAAATGGCGGCATCTTACGGGTTTGACATTTCTCAGCCCGCGAAAAATGCGCGTGAGGCAATTCAGTGGACGTACTTTGCATATCTTGCCGCGGCAAAGCAGCAGGACGGTGCCGCAACATCGCTTGGGCGTGTTGCTACATTCCTAGACATCTACACAGAGCGCGACCTAATCAGCGGTGCCATAACCGAGTCAGAAATACAGGAGTTAATGGATCATTTCGCAATGAAGCTACGTATGATACGTTTCTTGCGCACGCCGGAATACAACGCCCTTTTCTCTGGCGACCCCACATGGGTTACGGATGCAATAGGCGGTATGAGCGAAGACGGGCGTACTTTAGTAACAAAAAACTGTTTCCGCCTTATTCATACGCTCAAAACGTTAGGCCCAGCCCCAGAGCCTAACTTAACAGTGCTGTGGAGTGTAAACCTACCCGACGGGTTCAAAGATTTTTGCGCAAAAATGTCTATCGAAACCAGCTCCATCCAGTACGAAAGCGACGACCTGATGCGCCCGTACTGGGGGGATGATTATTCTATTGCTTGCTGTGTATCCGCAATGCGTACAGGTAAGCAAATGCAGTTTTTTGGCGCGCGTGTAAACTTGGCCAAGACCTTAACCTATGCCATAAACGGCGGCAAGGATGAAAAAAGCGGCATACAAGTAGCAAATGAATACGCGCCAATAACATCGGAATATCTCGACTACGACGTAGTGTATCGTCGTTTTGACCAAATGATGGATTGGCTTGCCAGCCTATATATCAGCACGCTAAATGTTATCCATTACATGCACGACAAATACAATTACGAAAGCTTGCAATTTGCGCTGCACGATAAAGAAATTCTGCGAACTCATGCTTGTGGAATCGCGGGATTGTCTGTTGTGGCGGATTCTCTTTCCGCTATAAAATTTGCAAAAGTAAAGACTATCCGCAATGCGGACGGTCTTGTAACGGATTACGAAATTGAAGGCGAATATCCGGCCTACGGCAACAACGACGCCCGCGTGGACGAAATCGCCTACGACATCGTTAAAAACTTTATGGAAAAGCTGCAAAAGCAAAAAACCTACCGCGACGCGGTGCCGACGCTGTCGGTGCTTACGATAACATCCAACGTTGTATATGGTACGGCCACAGGAGCAACCCCGGACGGGCGCAAGGCAGGCGAGCCTTTTGCGCCGGGGGCAAACCCGATGCATGGGCGCGACAGTAAAGGCGCGCTTGCGTCTATGGCGTCGGTGGCAAAACTGCCGTACGAGTACTCGCAAGATGGGATTTCTTATACGTTTTCTGTTGTGCCTAAGGCGTTGGGTGGTGACATGCAGACGCGAATTGGTAATCTTGTTGGGTTGCTGGACGGATACTTTAGCGATGGCGGGCATCATATTAATATCAATGTTTTTGACAAAGAGACGCTGCTTGATGCAGTAGAGCATCCGGAGAAATACCCACAGCTTACAATTCGCGTGTCTGGGTATGCGGTTAATTTCGTAAAACTAACACGGGAGCAGCAGCTTGAGGTTATACACCGGACGTTCCATGAGAGGTTTTAAATTAGCATGACTGGCTATATCCATTCAATATTTAGCGGCGGCATGGCCGACGGCCCCGGTATACGTTGTGTTATATTCCTCTCGGGCTGCCCTTTGCGCTGTTTGTACTGCCACAACCCCGATTCTTGGGGGAAGCCTCGCGGTAAAAAATGGACTGTAGAGGAAATTGTGGACGAAGTGCTAAAGTATCGTTCTTTCTACAAATTCTCTGGCGGCGGGGTAACATTTTCCGGCGGAGAGCCTCTTATGCAGCCGGAATTTCTTGCGGAGGCATTAAAAGCCTGCCGTGCGCGAGGCATTCACACTGCGGTGGATACCTCGGGTTTTGCAAATGCGGAAGCCGTGCGGGAAGTTTTAAAGCATACTGACCTTCTTCTATTAGACATAAAGTCGTACAACCCGCGGGTTTACAAAAAAGTAACAGGTGTTAGCATCGACAAAACACTGGAATTTTTGCAAATAAGCCAAGAGATGCGTGTGCCTACATGGATACGATACGTTCTGGTCCCCGGCCTAACAGACGGCTTCGCGGATATGCGAAACCTAGCGGAATTCCTACGTGGTTTTGACAATATCGAAAAAATAGAAGTGCTGCCGTTTCATAAGCAAGGGGAATACAAGTGGAAAACGCACAATGTTCCATACGAGCTGGCAGATACTGGGCCGCCGTCAAAAGAACTGCTGGACGCGGCAAAAGAAATATTGGAAAAAATGTAACATGTCGGGAGGCTTGTAATGAAAAAGCAGGAATTAGCAAAAGGTATTGTGCATTATATATTTGACCCAAAGCCTAACAGGCGGTTTGCAACAAGTGTTACCGCGCTTTTGAATGGCAGCAAAGTTATGCTTATTGATGTTGCTTACGAATTCCAGTTTAAAGGGCTTTTGGAAGAGTTTTCGAAAAGTAATATCGAAATCGAGCAGGCAATTATTACGCACTTTCATGACGACCATATGGAAGGGTTAAAATTATTACGTGGAATTCCTATCTATGGCAGCAAGCGTTTTCAAGAATCACTTGATTTATGGATAGATAAAGAGGAGCATGCCCATTTTACCCCGTCAATAACTGTTGACGCGCCTCTGTCATTTTCCTACGGAGAGCATAGAATTACGCTGATACCACACCCCGGCCATTCGGCTTGTGGAATGCTTGTAAAAATAAATGACGAATTTCTACATGTGGGCGATGAAATAATGTTTGCCACAGATGGGGAGCCGCTTCTGCCTTCATTGGCAGATGGGACACAAAACGCAAAACCGTATCTTGATTCAATAGACAAGCTTAGGCCCTATGGCGGGTTTACGATAATACCATCACACGGCCCTGTTTTTGATGGTGAGACATTAGCTTACGAAGTAGGGAACCGCTATAATTATTTGGCTGCGCTACATGACAGCGGCGGGGTTATTAGCTTTGAAGATGCTACAAAAAAATGCGCTTGCACCTTTGCCTGCCCCGAATGGCACCAAGAAAACTGCGTCTCGTAATAGAGTTGTGCCTATTTTGGAATTGGCGAGCGAAAATGCTCCTGTGATTCCGAAACATTTTCGTTCGCCTTCTTTCATTTTTTTGTACAGCTCTAATAGGCGGGATTAATTTACAAATAGGAGCCTTCTAATGAACGAACAAGACATTTCACATTTAACAGATAACGAACTAAGCCAATCCAATATTTTGATACGCCAATACAAATTTTTTGTAACCATCTGCATAGTGGTAGGCTTTATCGTTGGTACAGGTATTTTTTGGCGGCCCGGACGCGTGTTGTACGAATCTGGCGGCGACATGTGGGCAGGTGTAATGGCGTGGATAGTAGGTGGCATAATGGTTGCCACTTGTGTGTACATGTTCTCCGTATTGGCGGCAAAATACGAGAAAATTCATGGCATGGTGGACTATGCGGAAGCTATTGTGGGTAAAAAATATGGCTACTTGGCCGGCTGGTTTTTTGCGATAATGTACCAGACAGCTGGGTATGCGCTTATCGCGTGGATAACCGCCACAGCCACCGCCACTTTTGCCGGGCATGATAATGTGCATAATACGCCGTTTGTGTTTTTTGTCACAGCGTTTTATATGATTACCATGTTTGTAATCAACTATTTCGCGCCAAAGCTGCCTATGCGGTTTAATGTAACAACCACCGTCGCACGGCTTGTTCCAATTGTGCTGATGGGTACGGTGGGTATTGCCATTGCCAGATTTACCGGAGACAGTTCATATGTAGAAGTGGTGCGTCCTACCGTTGGTGAGGGTGTTGCTGCTCCGTCTTTTTTTGGCGCGATTTTTGCTACGGTGTTTGCCTACAACGGTTGGCAAGCGGCCGTTGCGTTTAATAGCGAGGTGCGCGACAGCAAGCGTATGTTCCCAATCGCGCTGTTGCTTGGTTTTTTTATTGTAATGGTGCTGTATGTACTGTACTTTATAGGTGTGGTAAGCGCGGGCGACCCGTACGCGCTTATGGCCAACAACCAGCTTGGTACGCGTGCGGCTTTTGCCAATATTTTTGGACACCATGCCGGTAACTTTATTATGATATTTGTAATAATATCCGGCCTTGGGATTTTGAACATGTGCTGTATGGGGATGAGCCGCGGGTTATATTCACTTGCTCGGCGCAACTTGGGGCCTGTTCCCCACAGAATGGTGCGGTTGGACGCTAAAACCAATGTGCCACGGTTTAGTATGGTAACATGCGTATGTGTAAGTTTTGCGTGGCTGGTGGTTATTTACGGCAACCGTAACGGCTGGTTTGGGCAGCTTGGCGGGCGACAGTTTATGTTCGACCTAGCGGATTTTTACAATATGATTTTCTTTGTGCTACTGATACCTATTTTTGCGGGGTTTTTAATTCGCAATTGGCGGGATGTGGGGATACATTGGTTTAATCGTATAGTTGCGCCGCTACTGGCTATTGGCGCGGCTGGGTTTATGATTTTTTCGTTGATAATTTCTAGCCCGATGCACGCTGTTATTTATTTTGGCGCGTTTTTGGTGCTGGCGTTTGTTGGAGGGCTGTTTTATGGCAGATGGAAGTAGTAACGAGACACGCAAATTCCCCTCCTTGGAGGGGTGCCCGAAGGGCGGGGTGGTTTCACATACCCGGGACATATGTGTAGCCGGGAGTGAGTCACCACCCCGTCGCTTTGCGACACCCCTCCAAGGAGGGGAATTTATTAAGCCGGAAATATTATCCCCCGCGGGCGATTTTGAAAAACTTCAATTCGCTGTAGCTTATGGTGCGGACGCGGTATACATCGGTGGCAAACAATTTAGCCTTCGTGCAAACACAAAAAACTTCGATGATGCGGAATTACGTAAAGCAATCGAATATGCTCACGCGCACAACGTGCGGGTATACGTGGCGGCAAATATCTTTGCCCACAATGCCGACATAAGCGGCCTTGAGGGCTATTTTCAGTCTCTAAAAAATATGGGTGCGGACGCTGTAATTGTTGCGGATTTGGGCATTTTCGACATCGCTCGCCGTGTGCCGGGGCTCGAAATTCATATAAGCACCCAGGCCAACATAACCAATTACCAAAGCGCGCAAGTATATAAATCACTTGGCGCGTCTCGTGTAATTCTTGCTCGCGAACTTTCATTCTCGCAAATCCGCGAGATAAATGACCGTGTATCCGACGCAACATTTCAAACAGAGGCCTTTGCTCATGGCGCAATGTGCATGTCCTATTCCGGCCGCTGCCTGCTAAGCAGCTATATGACTACCCGGGACGCAAATAAAGGCGACTGCGCTCAGCCCTGCCGTTGGAGCTATAATCTGGTGGAAGAGCAACGCCCCGGAGAATACCTGCCTGTGTACGAAACCGAGCGCGGGACGTATATTATGAACTCGAAGGATTTGTGCCTTGTCGAACACATTCCGGAGCTTGTAGCAAGCGGTGTTTCCAGTTTGAAAATTGAAGGACGAATGAAGTCTGCGTACTATGTTGCGGTAGCAACAAGCATTTACCGCGAAGCCGTGGACGATTTTTTCAAATGCGAAAAACTGTATCAATCGAAAAAAGCATATTATAAGGAAGAACTGCAGAAAACCAGCCATCGGGATTTCTTCACCGGGTTTTTTCTGGACAATGCTCAGCCCCCTGCTCAAACTTACGAGACCAACACCTACACCAGCACACACAACTTTTTGGCAGTGGTAACCGACTATGACCCTATTACCATGTTCGCTACAGTGGAGCAGCGCAACAAATTTGCTGTAGGAGACGCGGTAGAATTTATGCGTAGCAAAAATTCAACTGGTGACCCACAGTCACCAGTTGAAAATGTCGCAAAAGAATTCTCCCAAACCATAACAGAAATAATTGATATAAAAGGCAACCCTGTAACCTCTGCCCCGCATGCGCAGCAGCAGCTTCGCATAAAAGTAGCAGAGCCTGTGCAAAAATTTGATATTATGCGCGGGCGAATATAGTCCATACAAAAGCCCTATCTTCTCGTTCGTCGAAAATAATAAAGTTGACGCTAACCGTCAACTCGTTTTTGTGCAAAAAAGCATCTGTCTGTTGACAGTGGTAACAACAAACCGTTATAATGTAGCAAAAATTTCAAGGAGATGGTAATTTTGTTAAAATCAAGCATGAGGCACTTAATTGTGTTGGCAGTATTGGTTGTAGGCTTGTTTGCCTTTGCGGCATGTGACCGCAGCAACGACGAAGTTAACGAAATCACAATTTGGGCATGGGATCCTAATTTTAACATTCACGCGCTCAACATCGGTGCAGAATTTTTTGCGGAAGTAAACCCCGATGTTAGCGTAAACATTGTGGAAGACGCGCAAGATAGCATAATCCAGAGGCTAAACACCATTTTTGCCGGCGGCACAATGGTAGGACTGCCCAATATTGTACTTATCGAGGACTACCGCGCACAGGTATTCCTACAAGCATTCCCTGGTATGTTTTATGACCTTTCCGCATATGTAAGCCCGAGTCAGTTTGCGCCTTACAAGATCCCATTCACCAGCTTCGAAGGCCGTCAGTACGGCGTTCCTTTTGACACAGGCGTAACAGGTATGTACGTACGTACAGATCTGCTGGAACAAGCAGGCCTAACCCTTGACGACGTAACCAATATTACATGGCAACGGCTGCTAGAAATAGGCCAAATCGTGTACGCCGCAACAGGCGTTCGCACAATGAACTTTGACCCGGACGACATGGCTGGCATTAGAATAATGATTCAATCCGCAGGCGTGTGGTATACAGATGACGACGGTGTAACGCCAAACCTAAATAATAGCCCTGCAATTGCACAGGCGTTTAGCGTAATCCGTTCCGCCCATGACGCTGGTTTGACTGTGCCTAACAACGACTGGGGCTCGTTCCTGCGTACGTTTAACGACGGCGATGTTTGGATGGTAGTAACCGGCAACTGGATAACCCCGTCCATAATGGCGGAAAGCAGCCAATTTGGCGACTGGGCAGTAGTTCCCACCCCGCGCTTGGATTTGCCGGGTGCTGTTAACGCATCCAACTTGGGCGGTAGCTCTTGGTATGTAATAAACATGGACGGCAAGGAAGCGGCAGCACAGTTCTTGCAAGCGACATTTGCGGGCAGCGTGCCTTTCTACGAGCAGCTTTTGTATGAAATAGGTGCTATCGGCACGTTTATACCGGCACTCGACAGTCCTTATTTTGATCGGGAATTTGAATTTTTTAGCGGTCAAACAATTTTGAACGACTTTGCAAGATGGACACGGGATATCCCACAGGTTAACTTTGGCTTGCACACATACGCGATCGATGAAATTCTTTCCATAGCTTTGCAAGGATATATGCGTGGCGAAGACTTGCAGACAGTGCTTGATAACGCACAAGCAATGGCGGAAACACAATTGCGTCAGTAGATATCAATAATTTAGCGGTTTGTGGTATAGCTTGCGAAAGGGCTTTTAAGTTGTTAAACCGCTATACATATAAAGGATTGATCCTAACATGAAACCTCGCAAAAAGCTCAACCTCAATCTAGCTGGCTGGGGCTTTGTCTCTATCGGGACTATATTTATACTAATATTTGCGTTCTACCCAATGGTGGACGCGTTCTTGCTCTCGTTGCAATCGGGCATGGGTATAAATTTGAGATTTGTGGGGCTTACCAACTACAGAAGGCTCTTTAGCGATACGTTCTTTCTAACGGCTGTCCGAAACACTCTTCTTTATCTTGTGGTGCAAGTTCCTGTTATGCTGCTACTTGGCATCATTTTGGCCAGCATATTGAACGACAAGACCATCAAGTTTAGAGGTTTTTTTCGGACGGCTATTTTTATGACTTGTATTACGTCGTTGGTTGCATATTCCACCGTGTTTGGCTACTTGTTTGGGCACAACGGCATCATCAATATGGCAATGGTAAACATCGGGCTTATCGACCAGCCAATAGGTTGGCTGTTTGACCCGTTTTGGGCGCGCATTACCATAATAATTGCCATAACATGGCGATGGACGGGTTACAACATGATTTTTTACCTGTCCGCGATGCAAAACATCGACGACAACGTATACGAAGCGGCGCGAATAGACGGCGCAAACACCGTTCAGCAGTTTTTTAGAATAACAATCCCGCTTCTTAAACCGATAATTCTTTTCACATCCATCATGTCAACAATTGGGACATTGCAGTTGTTCGACGAAGTGTGGACAATAACCAACCGGGGCGGCCCGGGGATTTCTACTCTTACCATTTCGCCATACATTTACAATTTGATGTTTGTATTTACCCCGGACTTTGGATATGCGGCAACGGTTTCCTACGCAATTGTGTTTATGGTTGTGATTTTGGCAATTATTCAATTCAAAGTTGCAGGCGATAAACGTGAGAAAACTAAGCATTAGGGTAGGGGTGATAAGTGTGAAAAAACTTGTTAAGAACATAGGCGTATATTCGTTTCTAAGTATAGCGGCGTTTGTCTCCCTGTTTCCTTTTTACTGGATTGTGATAAGTGCTACCAACAGGTCTATTGACGTAACGCGTGGCAGAATGCTACCCGGTACGTACTTGGTAGAAAACTTTCGCAATTTGATGGCGAGTACGGATTTTTGGGGTGCGTTTCTCAACTCCTTGCAAATATCCGTGCTTACAACCACGTTCGCGCTTGCAATTGCAAGCGCGGCGGGTTATGGGTTCGAAATTTACAGGACTCGGGCAAAGGATATGCTCTTTAATATCCTGCTGGTGTCGATGATGATACCTTTCGCGGCCTTAATGATTCCTTTGTTTAGAATGTTTGCAAGAATAACGGGACTATTTCCGGCGTTTGGGATTGATACTATCCCGTCGGTGATACTGCCCAGCTTTGCTACGGCTTTTTTGATATTCTTCTTTCGGCAATCGACAAAAATGTTTGAGAAAGAAATAATCGAAGCCGCACGGATAGACGGGCTTTCGGAGTTTTGGATATTTATTAGGATATACATGCCCACGATGAAGACAACATATGTTGCCGCTACAATAATCACGTTTATGGCCAGCTGGAACGCGTTTTTGTGGCCGTTGGTTATTTTGCAAAGCGAGGCTAATAGGACGTTGCCTCTACTTATTTCTATATTGGGGTCGTCTTACTCGCCAGATTTTGGGGTTATACTTCTGGCAATTGCAATGGCTACCGCGCCTATGGCAGTGTTGTTTTTCGCGCTGCAGCGGCATTTTGTTGCTGGGATGATGGGGTCGATAAAGTAGGATATAAAATTTATTTTAGGAGTTGAGAAAATGTTTGAATCGATAGAACCATATGTATCCTTTATAGAAAGTATTGCTGTCATTTTAGGCATTGCTTTTGTTGTTATTCAGATTAAGTAGCGAGCAAATCATAGCCGTGTAAATCATGACAGGAAAAAGAAACAATCCACCATTGAATTTTATCATGCTATTTCCTTAGAAAGTCAGGGGTTCTATGAGCAAATAGCAACGGCAAAAGATAACACATTTAACTGGGCATCTGTAGATTCAGATGTGGAATTAAGACTAACTGTCAATAGATATTTTTCACGCCTAGAAAGGCTAGCTATCGGTGTTGAAGCAAAGGTTTATGATTTTGAGATTCTTTGTTTAATGGCAGGACGTCTTTTATCTGCAAAATATACTCAATTCGAAAACTACATAAAAATAGAGCGAGTAGAAAAAAAGACTCCACGGCTCTATATGGAAATTGAATTATTGGTTGAAAAGATTGATAAATACATAGAAAGTCATCCAAATCGGATTGTAGATGGTGGTATTATTATACCAGAGCCATAAAATTTTTTTGTGCTCTTTTTAGATTTTATGGCATCGGCCTGACACTAATTTGATACTAACCCATTTAATGCTTTACACCTGCCCAAGCAACCGAACAAAATAATTAGCCTCACGCAGCACATGATCCGCCATCAAAGGCAAAATAACACTTCGTATTTTGCATTCGGCAATACCCTTTGCCCCGGCCTTTTTAAAATCGCGGTATTTTAAAGTCTCTTGCAAGGTGTCACTCACAACGCCGCTAAGCGACTCGTTTGTAGCGGCTTTTGTTGTTTGTATCAACTTGTTATACCCAACGGCAAAATTATTTGCGGTATTAATTAACGCATTTTCCGATGGGTCAAGCAGCCCGCGTATAAACCCCGCATGTTCCAGCATGATATGATCCCAAAAAAGGTCGGTCTCCTTTATGCTGTCATTTGGATTACGGCCAGCTTCCAGCGCATCTATACAACTTTTATACATTTGGGCTTCGTGTAATATGTGATGAAGCAGCATTGGGTAACTCGCGGTAAACATTTCACAGGCAAAGACTTTATCTGCCACTTGCTTTTTAAATTGAATTAGCCTATCCAGCAACGCGCTTATATTTGCGTTAAGAGTTTTAACTTGCCGATGCAAAGCTTGAGTAATTTGCGGCTCAGCAGAACCACAAAGCGTAACTTCCATTTCCGTAATGCCTCGGTTAATTTTAATGCCTGTATAGCTCTGTGTTTTTTGTTCACATGCCAATGTATAATCTGTAACAAACTCCCCAGATTCTATCGCTTTTGGGCTAACAACACCGCTGCCAAGCATAATCGCATTGTATAGTGCCACTTCAAAGTGCTCTTGGTACAGGCCCGCAGTTTTAGCAAAACTAGCATTAGCCGGTGTAAATCCCGCTTGCAAAAAAACGGAGTGCTCTGCCATAACGCGGCAAAAGAACATATGTAATTCTAGTGACATTACCACGTACTGCTGTCTGTTAATCATCTTAAAACCCCTTTACGATTTTTTGTATGATATGAATGGGACATTTGAGATGTGCTTACATTATGGTGGAAATAATATAGATCGTAATATAGTCATATGTCACTGAAACAGTATGCTATAACTTGCAAATTTTCTGCAATACTGCGTCACTAAAAACCTTGCGCACTATCCAGTGCGCGGCGGCTTCTAGTTCCTTGTCTTGCAAAAAATTTCCTGCGTTATAGCGTACTGTTTCAGCGACATATGACTATAACCATCGCCACAATTGACGCAAACGAGGCGCGGTGGTAGTATATCAATACAAATTGAAGGAGTGGGCACATGTACGAAACCGCAGAGCAAAAAGAGAAATTCATTTTGATAGCCGTAGAAAAAGACGGCATAGACAGCGAAACCAACCTAAACGAGCTAAGCCTGCTGATAGACACCGCAGGAGCGGAAGAAGCCGGCCGCATAATCCAAAAACGTGACAAAATCCATTCAGGCACATACATGGGCAAAGGAAAGCTGGACGAAATCGCCGAGTTGCTGGAAGCTACAGGCGCAGACGCTGTTGTGGCCGATGACGAACTAACCGCAAGCCAGCAACGCAATCTTGCGCAGCACCTAAACGTAAAAATTCTAGACCGCACCATGGTTATATTGGATATATTTGCCCGCCGCGCTCAAACTGCCGAAGGCAAGGCACAGGTAGAGCTGGCCCAACTCAAATACAGCCTTTCGCATTTGATAGGAATGCGCGCATCCCTGTCGCGGCAGGCGGGTATGTCTGCCCATGGGGGGGTGGGTAACCGCGGCCCGGGCGAGAAAAAGCTGGAGCTTGACCGCCGCCACATTCGTAATCGCATAGACCAGCTTAACAAGGAACTTGCGGAACTGCGGGAAAACCGCGCCCTACTGCGCAAAAAACGCGAAAAGCAGGATATCCCCGTAGTGGCAATTGTAGGCTATACAAACGCGGGAAAATCTACCCTGCTTAACATGCTTACAGGTGCGGGTGTTTTAGCGGAAGACAAACTGTTTGCGACTCTCGACACCACCACAAGAAAAGTGGAACTGCCGGACGGCGGCGCGGAATTGTTAATAACAGACACGGTAGGCTTTATCAACAAATTGCCGCATCATTTGATACAGGCCTTTCGCGCTACGCTGGAAGAAACACGCTTTGCCGATATACTGCTGCATGTGGTGGACGGCTCTGCGCCGCAAAGCGTACAGCAAATGGAAACCGTATATGAAACGCTTAAAAAACTGGAATGTATGGACAAACCGATAATTACGGCATTTAACAAAATGGATCTACCTGCGGAAATTGCGTCTGACCCACGTGCCGCTTATGCCATGCCAATATCCGCACGAGAAGGTACTAACATCCCGCAGCTTTTGCAAGCAATCGAACGCGTTATAGACTCCATGCGCAGCAAAATTTCCGTACTGGTACCCTACAGCCATGGTGCGCTGGTTAGCCAAATTCACGCTACCTGTAAAGTGCTGGCGGTAGAAAACCGCGAAGAAGGCACATATATGGAGTTGTACGCCACAGAAGAAATCGCCTCTAAGGCAAAAGAGTTTTTCTGCTAAAATATTAAGCAAATGTTAGAGTTGTAACAAAATGAAAGAGGGCAAGCGAAAATGTTTCGGGATCAAGGAGCATTTTAGCTCGCCAATTCCAATTTAGTTACAACTCTATGGTGAGGATAAAATCGTGAATATCTTTGATATAATCGGCCCTGTTATGATAGGTCCGTCAAGTTCCCATACCGCGGGTGCTTTGCAGATAGGCTATCTGGCATATCTTGTACTAAAACAAATCCCAGCAAAGGCCGTTATTAAGTTTCACGGTTCTTTTGCTGAAACGTATCAGGGACACGGCTCTGATAGAGCTGTTATCGGTGGGCTCTTAGGCTATCGCCCGGATGATACGCGAATACGGACAAGTTTGGAAGATGCCGCGATTTCTGGATTGTGCTATTCATTCGAAACCATCGAGATTCCGGACGCGCATCCTAACACTATTGTGATAGAGGCCGAAACGTCGGAAGGGCTTAAAACTAGCGTTATCGGCGTATCTATAGGCGGCGGAAATATAATCCTAAAATCTCTGGATGGTATAGATATCGAATACACAGGCAGCTTGAATACACTTATTGTTGAAATATATGATTATATGGGGGCTGTTAGCCAAATTACAGGTATATTTATGGACAAAGGCATTAATATAGAGCGCATGAGATTCTTTCAATCGAAAAATGACCAGGGCAAGGCTATTACTATCGTTGAAACAAGCGATGTATTTAGCAACGATATCGCAAAATCGGCTCTTGATCTTGATAAAGTTATCACATCCATATATCTGCCAAAAATTAATTAGGGAGAGTTGCCATGAACATAGATTTTTCATCGATAGAGCAAATTATCCAAGTCGCAAAATCAGAAAATGTCAATATTTCAGATATTGTACTGCGTCAATCGTCACTGGATATGAAAGTTGACAGCGTAGAGATTTTTGACAGAATGGCAAACAGTCTGGAAGTTATGAAAATTTCGGTCGAAGAAGGGATTGCGCCAAACATCCGTTCCCTAAGCGGTCTCACAAATAATGAAGCACATCTTTTCAAAAAGCATGTAGAATCCGGCAGATCCCTTTCTGGTCAGCTGCTCGGAGAAGCGGTATATAGCTCAATTGCCGTTATGAGTACAAATGCTTGTATGGGCAGGATTGTGGCCGCACCTACCGCTGGCAGTTCCGGCATAATACCCGGCTGTATGATGGCCTTGATTAATAATTTGAAAGTTAGCGATAAAAAGTTAGTGCACGGCCTGTTAAATGCATCCGGTATAGGCATGGTAATTGCCCGCAATGCTTCAATTTCAGGTGCGGTTGGCGGTTGCCAGGCAGAATGCGGCTCGGCTGCGGCTATGACAGCGTCCGCTCTTGTAGAAGTTATGGGCGGCACGCCTGATATGTGCGGCCATGCCGCTGCCCTTGCCCTCAAAAGCTTGATGGGCCTTGTATGTGACCCTGTTGCGGGCCTTGTCGAAGAGCCCTGCGTCACCAGAAATGCCGCTGCCGCCTCGGTAGCTATTATTAGCGCAGACATGGCTTTGGCAGGTATAAAAAGTGTGATACCTGTAGATGAAGTGATAGTTGCTATGGGTGAGGTCGGTAAAACTTTGCCGGAGTCTCTTAGAGAAACCGCTAAAGGCGGTCTGGCAGCTACTCCAACAGCTAAGAAGATTGAGAATGAACTGTTTAACAAGGTGTAGAAGAATAGCTCAGTAGTTACGCTTCCGTTGCTCTTAGAAATTCATAATTAAAAACCGCCATACCAACAAAAAACCACCCCTAGCAGCACTTTCGTGATACCTAAGGATGGTAATATATTCACAATAATAGAATAACACGACCTACATCTCACATGGTAACGATACCGTAGCCACACACCCGCCGTTACCGCTCTCATCCAAATGAAACTCTCCACCCAGCTGCTGCACCAGCCAAGTGCAAACGCCAAGCCCAATACCGCTGGAGTAGCGGTTTGGGCTTTTTCTTGTGCCGCGGGTATTATGTAACACTGTGTGCAAATATCCGTACACAGTTGTGGCATACACTGTAATAATGCCACCTTCGCCAGCGGCCTCCACGGCGTTTTTCAACAGATTAGAAAAAACCAGCCGTACATACTGTTCCTTAGTATGGCATGTGAGAGGAGGCTTTGCGTTTAGGAAAAATGTGATACCAGGCAGTGCCGCGCTATATTCGTTTAGCATTTCGGATAAAATGTCGGCAAGGTCTATGGTGCATGAGTCGGGCTGAATTTCCTCGGCAAAAAGAAGATCTTGCGCCAGCTCGCTTATGTCGGTTAGGGACTGCCCGATGCGGTTGCAATATTCGGATATTAGCGGGGAATCGCTTTCTTGACGGATTAGTCCTACGTATGCCATTGCTACTGCCGCGGGGGTTTTTATTTCGTGAACGAGGGCGGTTTTTAGCATGTCGTTACTCATTACTGCGGAGTTTGAAGTTATTAGCATGTTGTCACCCTGTATAGTGGGATTTTGTAAGATGAGAGTTTGCTCCTGTTATTCATTCCATAAATTATAGGGATGAATGAGTTATGGGGGCTACACGATATCCCCTTGCGGATGTGGTAGGGTGGAGACAGCTCAACTGGTGAATGTGGGTCACCAGTTGAGATGTCTTGCTTACCGGGGAGTTGTTCCGCCGCAACCTTGGCGGCTGGCTTTATTTCTTATCTAACACAGTGAGCCAGCTTTATCTCTGCGGTAAGTTTATCGTTGTGCCTGCTACTATCATATTAGGGTCTTCGATACCGTTAAGCAGCAGAATTTCTTCCACCATACCCGCATCTCCAAAAAATCTTACGCTTATGGCAATTAGGCTATCACCCGGTTGTATTGTGTATGTTTGCGGTGCAGCTGGGATTAGCGCTTCCTGTTCGGAATATGCCAACCCTTGCGGTGGCTCGGGTATCGGTGGTGGTTCCACCGGTGGCGGATGCTCCACTTGCGGCGGCGGTGCAGGTGCGGGAACATATGTTGGTACGTATGGTGGGTCTACCGGTGTAAACGTTTCGGCAGCATCCATATTTTCGCCAATACCAGAATATGGCATGAGGGTAGGGTTTGTTTCCGCAAAAGCAGGGGTAAACTCAGGTGATGACATTTGTGCAAACAAATTTCTATGGGCGGTTGTAAGTGCTCTAATTTCTGCCTCCATACGGTCTATACGGTCTTGGTTGCGTATTAGCCCGACCCCCATTACAAACGATACTACAAACAGCACCGCGCACAGCCCCGCAAGCATACCGGACGCTCGCTTTTGCTCCACTTTTGCGCCGCGCCGCCTTGCACTGCTTTCTTGGTGACGGCGGATTACATCTTCGGGGTTGGTAATTCGCGGGGCGGTGGTGTATGGTTCTTCAAAATCTTTGTGATGCACTTCCTCATATTCAAACTCTTCCGTAGGTGGTGGGTCTACGGGGGTAAATTCCACAAATGTGGGCGGCTTCGCGTAGTCTACTGCGTTGCTCGACAGCATGTACTCGTGCATATTGACGTTTTTTTCGTAGTAAATGAAGTAGCCGCCCACTTCCGTTACCCTGTCCGATGGAGTTATTGCGCTTGGGTTTGTTGTATAAAAAGCGTTTGCGCGCTCCAAAGGGTCCATTACGAACAAAACTTGATAGGGTTTTGTAAACTGGCGCACATGGTACGCGCCGTATTGCTGGTTCAAATATGTGCCGTATGTAGGTTGCGACTGCATCCAACCTACAATTTCCATACCGGGGAAATGTTCTTCCAGCATGGTGTCGGCGTATTCCGCGCTTTTTTGGCTAAACCGTGTAAAGCCTTCATGCTTTTCTGTATGCATGCCATATATCGCGCCCGATACAAACAGGAACGACTGGCCGTCTATTAGCATATGCCGCCCCACGAGGTAGGCAAGGCGTTCGTCGTAGCCGCCGGATGTTGCGTACTGCTGCAGAAATGTGTACACATAATCTTCCATGTAAATGCGTAAACCCGGTCCGATACTGCCTATTTGCTTTATATTGGCAGGTAATGTAAAATTAGTCATGTAGATCTCGCTCCTTTGTGATATGCCGCAACCTAGCTTTTATTATTTAAGGCTATTTGGTAAAAGTTGGGTTTCTGTGTACAAGCCTATCACAGGAAGAGAGTAAATAATTGGTAAATTTTGCGTGGTAAAAAAATTTTCTGTCCCCAAAGGGCGACGCTAACCGACAATGTGTAAGGAGTAAAAAAAATGTATGAATTCTACAAGAACCACAAATACCAAATAGATCGCGTTGCGTTTCTGCTGCTTATCAGCATTGTGGTGTACGTGTTCTTTACAGTGCTGTTTGTGTATCTGGGGCCGTTCTTCTTTGGGCTGTTGATAGCACTTCTCATGGAGCCGCTCATCCGTTTGCTGGTGCGTAAATTTAACTGGAAGCGCTGGGTTGCGTCACTGGTCTGTCTTCTTATTTTTATGGCAATAATCGGCAGCCTCGGCGCGTGGCTTGTGGCTACGCTCATTAGCCAAGCAAACGCGTTTGTAGATTCTGCTCCGGAGCATATAGCAGAAATTTCTGACCGGTTGGCGGATATAAACGCAAGATTCCGCCGTTTACTGGATCACTTGCCTGCAGACTGGCAAATTCCGGAACTGCAAGAGATTTTGCTAATGCTCTTTGCTTCTCTTTTTGGCGAAGGTTTGCGCGAAATAGGGATGCAAGTTGCCACCGCAATTCCAAATTTCTTCCTTAATACAACTCTTACGCTAATAAGCGCGTACTTTCTAATGGCAGACCGCGAAAATATCTTCAGTGCCGTAAAAAACGCCTGCCCAAAATGGATTGCCGCACAAATGCGCCAAACCAGAAAGGGCTTAACACGTGCTATGGGTGGGTACTTCCGCGCGCAGTATATCCTAATGGTTGTGGTGGGGATTATAAGTATTGCGGGGCTTCTAATACTGCGGAGCCCATACGCGTTGTTGCTTGGGTTACTTTTTGCGGTGCTTGACTTCTTGCCTATTGTAGGCACGGGAGCAGTGCTTGTACCGTGGGCTCTGCTTAGCTTTGCTATGGGTAATGTCCATCAAGGCATTGGCATTGTGGTTATGTATGGAGTAATAACCATTACGCGGCAAGTAATGCAGCCTAAAATCCTTGGCGACCAAATGGGTGCGCATCCTTTGGCCTCGCTTATGTCTATTTTTATCGGGTTTCGCATGTTTGGGTTGTTGGGGTTGGTTATTGGCCCATCGCTGCTTATGATTTTTATTGCGATACTAGAGCCGCCGTCGGAGGATATGTAGTTTTATAATATTGCAAAAAAATCCCCTAACGTAACCTATTGCTTATTACCTTACGTAATGCAGTAATGTAACGGCAAGGAGGTGATATCTATGTCAAAATACACAACAGGAGAAGTGGCAAAGCTATGTAATGTATCTGTTCGCGCTATACAGTTTTACGATACAAAAGGGTTGCTGCATCCGTCGGAATTAACCGACGGCGGGCGGCGGCTCTATTCCGATTCTGACTTGTCGGAACTGCGGCTCATATGCATGCTAAAAGACATTGGCTGTTCCCTAAGCGCCATCAAAGGGATATTGGAAAGCGAAGCCCGGGGCAAAGTGCTAAATCTTTTGTTAAACGAGCAAACTCATCAACTGCAAGACGAAATTGCTGAGCGGGAAAAGCAGCTGGAAGCAATCAAAATAATTAAGCAAAACATAACTGCAGAAGACACAATTCCTGTAAATTTAACTAACGGCATAGATACGATTATGCAAAATAAAAATAAACTCGACAGGCTTTACAACAAGATTATCGTAGTAGTCGTAGCCTTTGCCATTCCGCAATGGGGCAGCGTTGCGTGGTGGATAATTAGAGGCGACTGGGTTCCGTTTGCCGTCATTTGGGCTTTGCTTATCCCGTTCGCGGCAATAATAATTAGGGTGCTTCACAACCACAGGGCTTTTATTTGTGCAAAATGTGATGCGACGTTTAAACCAAGATTTTGGCAATCCTTTTGGGCGTCAAGAACAGATTTGCCTGTTTGGAAACTGACCTGTACAAAATGCGAACATTTTGGTGTTTGTGTGGAAGTTTACGCAAAAGAAGCTTAGTATGTTAATTCCATTTTGCCTCAAATTTAAAGTAACAAATCATGACAGCTGTTTTCCCTGCGGGGTAGGCAGCTTTTTTGAAAAACTCGTAATTGACGTAAAATATGGGCAGTGGTAGTATATCAATAAAATTGAAAGGAATAAGACCTAATGGAAAATAATACATGGAGCGAGCTGTTTGACAAAGAAAATGAACCACAAGTTCAACAAATTCAGGAGTATGTAAACACACCGCTGTGGGACGAGCAAACCGCTCATATGCAACAAATCTACAATTCCAAGCCTGCGCTATCCTATAGTAGCTGCGCCATGGACAAAGGTTTCTGGAAGGGCTGGAATGTGAAATATAAAAAAGGTTGCAAATCGTTATGCACACTTTACCCGAAACAGGGGTATTTTATGGCACTTGTTCCCGTGGGTAAAAAGGAAATGATAGAAGCCGACTTATTGGTTCCTTTGTGTGGCGAGTATACGCAAAATTTGTATAATTCATCAAAAACGGGTGCAACAGGTAAGTCATTGGCGTTTGAAGTTACCGACAAAGATATTTTGCACGATATGCAGAAGATAATCGCGTTACGTGTTACTTCAAAATAACCAAAAGAAAGGTGATTCCTATGAACCTGCATGACATGCTCCAAGATCCAAAGGTCTACAGTGTCAACCGATTGAAAGCCACAAGCGACCATGTGCATTATAAAAATGCCATAGAAGCCGATACAGGTGAGAGCAGTTTCTATCAATGTTTGAACGGCACATGGGATTTCCACTATGCCGATAACATTGACGCGCGTCCCGTAGGCTTCGAGCAGCCATGTGCTGTGCGGCACAATTTCACAAAAATACAAGTGCCGGGGCATATTCAGCTTGCGGGTTTTGATAAACCGCAGTATGTAAACGTGCAGTTCCCATGGGATGGCCATGAGTCCCCGCGTCCGCCGTTTATTCCGCTGCTGCACAATCCCACGGGGTCGTACATAACTGAGTTTACGCCGCAATGGCAGGATGGTCCGGTTTTTATTTCGTTTGAAGGAGTGGAGACGGCATTTAACGTTTGGTGTAACGGGCACCATGTGGGGTATTCGGAGGATTCTTTTACGCCTGCGCGGTTTGACCTTTCACCATATATTAAGCATGGTGCGGCAAATATTCTTGCGGTGCAGGTTTATAAATATTGCAGCGGCAGTTGGCTGCAGGATCAGGACTTTTGGCGGTTATCGGGCATTTTTAGGGATGTGTATTTGTATACTACTCCGCAGGCGCATGTTTTGGATATGTTTGTAACCACGCCTTTATGTGGAGAAGATGCGAAGGTGGTGGTGGACTTAGAAATATCAGGAAGCGACTATGAAATTGAGGCGCGACTTTTGTATAAAGGACATGCCGTGGCGGATATCATAGGTCTACGGGATTGCACTCATTTAGAATTGGACGTTGCCATGCCTAAACTGTGGAGTGCGGAAAAGCCAAACCTGTACGTTTTGGAGTTAACATTGAAAAATGACGGCGAAATTATGGAATTCGTCCGTCAAAATGTTGGTATTAGGGAATTTAAAATGGTAGACAACATTATGCGCATAAACGGTAAGCGGATAGTTTTTCGCGGGGTAAACCGTCATGAGTTTGGCCATCGCACGGGCCGTGCCGTATCGAAAGAGGACATGGAGTGGGATGTGCGTTTTATGAAAGCGCACAATATAAACGCGGTACGCACGTCGCATTATCCCAACCATTCGTATTTTTACGAGCTATGCGACATCTATGGCTTGTATGTGATAGACGAGGCTAATCTCGAAACTCACGGTACGTGGCATATACTGGGAAAGGACGACCCGACTTACGCAAAGTTTAACGACAGCCCCGATTGGGAAGGCGCGTTTTTGAACCGTGCCGTTAATGTGTTGGAGAGGGATAAGAACCACCCCAGCGTGTTGATATGGTCTGTAGGTAACGAGGCATTTGGCGGAATAAACATCTTCAAAATGTCAGAATTCTTCCGTAATAGAGATGACACGCGGCTTGTGCATTACGAGGGGGTATTTCACGACCGCCGCTACAACGATACAAGCGATATGGAAAGTCAGATGTATACACAGGCGCATATTATTGAAGATTATCTGCAAAGTAACCCGCAAAAGCCGTTTATATTGTGTGAGTATGCGCATGCAATGGGTAACTCCAACGGTGGGTTGGATAGGTACATTGCTTTGGAGAAGTATGATATGTACCAGGGCGGGTTTATTTGGGATTTTATCGATCAGTCCATCTTAAAGGATGGCAGGCTAGCTTATGGCGGCGATTTTGATGATCGTCCGACGGATTACAACTTCTGTACAAACGGCATAGTGCGTGCGGACAGGACTCCGTCACCCAAGGCACAGGCAATTAAAGCGGCCTATAGCCCGTTTGAGGTTTCTGTGGATGGGGCAGCGGTTTCGATTTTTAACAAATTCAATTTCACGGATTTGAGTGAGTTTGAAATCCATTGGCAAGTGGAAATAGATGAAAAAGTGGAAACGGCGGGGAATCTGGTTACGGATTGTCCGCCGCTTGAGCGGACTACGGTTATGCTTCCGTTTGAAGATTTCGACTACGCAGCGGAGCGGGTTATTACCGTGTCGGTAATAGACCCTGCAGGCATTAGCCTTAATAAGTGGGAATCTGTGGGCAGACACGAGGTCTGCTCATACGAACAAAATCGCGTTGTCGCCTTTGCGCAGGATATCAAACGATGTCCGCAGATGTATCAACCTGCCCCAAAGCCATTTCGCTTTGTCGATGGCGACCATAACTATGGTATCCATGGGGAGGACTTTTCAATCCTATTTTCTAAGGGATTAAAACGTCTTACTTCTCTCAAATACAATAACATAGAATATATCCACCACCCACAATACTCTTTGCTTCCGGGCTTTTGGCGCGCGCCAACTGATAACGATAGATTGCTTGGCACATCCAATAAGCAAAGTCTGTGGAAAATAGCAACTCTTTACCAAGTAGCCGAGCAAATTTGCGCGGCAGAATATGGTCACGGCGTGCAGGTAGATATCACTTATGATTTGCTTATTCATCCATTGGCAAAGGTTACGGTGCGTCACTTCATTTACGCGGACGGTACAATGGACGTTACTATAAAATACCCCGGTGTTATTGGGCTACCGCCAATGTTCCGTTTTGGGATGGATTTGTCTGTTAAAAATGTAGAAACCCTAACTTTTCGAGGCAATGGCCCAGACGAAACCTATTTAGACCGTCAAATAGGAGGCAGATACGCCACTTACACAAAAAATATTGTCGAGCAAGTAAGCGGCTATTTGAATCCGCAAGCTTATGGCAACCACACTAACGTATCCTACGCCATTCTCAAAGGAGAAAAGCACGGCCTGCGTATTTCGTCCCCGGATGGCATGGGTTTCTCCGCATTGCCGTATACTCACCACGAGTTGGAGCTTGCCACGCATATGCATGAACTACCGCCGATTAATAAAACCAACATATACATCTCTTTGAAAGAAATGGGCGTTGGCGGCGACGATAGCTGGAGCGTTGCCGCGCTGCCGCACAAGGAGTATTATGTACCGTCAGATTTGCCGTATGAACTAAAGTTTAGAATATCAGGGGTATAATCTCTCATAAAAAGTGCAAAGTATACAAGTAGAATAGACTTCTTTGTAAAACCAGAGTGAAGCGCGTTAAAATGGTTTAGAATTATAGAGCATTTTAACGCGCGGCAATCAATTTCCTAAGAAGTCTAATGCAGTACAAAGGAGCTGTCGGCTATGACAAAACTCACGGTCTATCTGTTCAACTTAACTTTGCGCTGCCACCACGACCAAATTTTTGAGCGCGCGGCGGGGCTTACCTACCGCGTTATTTTGGCGTTCTTTCCTTTTCTTGTGTTTCTTATGTCATTAGTGGGTACCCTCGATTTAGACGAGTCCGCGGCACTGGAAGGGCTTTTTCTTGTACTGCCTGGTGATATAGCTGTGTTGGTGCACAATTTTTATACGAGCTTGGCGATACCGCAAGCGCGGGAATTATGTCTACGGCATTGTTTTTTAGCGTGTATAACTCATCCAATGGTTTTCGTGCGATAATTCGCATCTCCAATCGTGCGTATGGCATCAAAGACCGGCGTAGTTTTCCCGCGCAAGTTGGGCTTAGCTTTTTGCTTATGCTGCTTTTTTCTGTTGCGCTATTGCTTATGCTGGGGCTGTTGGTGTTTGGGCGACAGATATGGATGTTCTTTTTTCCATATGGTTCTGAGCTGCTTTTTGCCACGTCAAGTGGCGTTGGAGCTTTATTTATCCTTATTTTCATAATGGTAATTATTTACAAAATAGCTTGCGCCACCCCTATGCCGCTCAAACACATCTTGCCCGGGGCGGTTTTTGCAGTGGTGGTGTGGGTTGTAATAAGCGGCGGTTTTGGTTTTGTAATTTCTAATTTTACGCAGTATTCCGCGGTTTATGGCAGTATTGCCGGTGTTTTTATTTTAATGCTGTGGCTGAATGTTATCTGCATTGTATTACTATTAGGTAACGAAATAAACGCTGTTTTGCGAGAATACCACCCTTCGACGTGCACTTGACATTTTCCTTGTTTTATGTCAAATTATTACGTAAGTGTTAAGAAAAAAGTAAGATTCTGTGAACAAGGCAGATGTTTGTTTTAAAAAACCTGCTCGCTCGCAGTATAACACAAAAGCGGGGCGAAAATTTGTGAGCATTCAAGTTGCAGTCAAATTTTTCAAAGAAGAAAAAGGATTCGACAGACTGCTTGCAGATATGTCTGCCATGTATGCGCGCTACGGGCGGGCATATGGCGCAGTGCGCCTCACAAGTCCCATGTATGAGGAAGAACGCGCAATTTCGGAATTTTTTAATCGGGACTACTTCGATCAAGCGTTGATACGTATCAGCCTTGGGGATTTCGAGCGTCAGCTGGAGAAGAGTTTCGCTATTAAAATGGAAGTTCTTCTTGCGGAATACTCAGATAGGTACGCAACAACAGAAAAAACTGCCTTTGCAGACGGCGTTATAAAAAGCCTTATGCCAAAATATAGAAACACTTTTGCGGCGGCGTGGCTGGAAGAAATGTTGGCGCACACGCGCCGTACATACAAACCGTGGCTCGAGCAATATGTAAACGAGCCCGCAAAAGTTATTGCTCAGGTAGATACCGTGGCAGAGCTTGTAAATAACCTGCCTGTGGCGGGAGAGTTAGTTCGCTTGGCGGCGTTTTCGCCGCTGGAGTTGGATTTTTACAGCGAACATGGAGCGTTACTACTACGTGCGCTGGCGCACCGGTTTGGTACATCGGTGCCAAGCAGTATGGAAGAAAGTATTGGCCTGTACTACAATGCTGGGCTGCTTACAGGCGGTGTGCTAAGTCAAGTAACTGTGCGCGGGCTGGACACGCCGGACGAAGTTTGTGCAATCCATAACCGCCGGCAACAGGCACATGTACTAACTTTGGAAAATATCCCACCGCAAATAAAAAGCTACAGCGGCAGGGCATTTATAATAGAAAACCCACATGTCTTTGCGGCGGTAAACGAGAGCTTGCATGACCAAAAATGCACTCTCATATCCCCAATAGGAAGCAACCGAACGGCGTTTATGCAGCTGCTAAAGCAACTGCACGCTGAGGGAGACAACTTATATTACTGCGGTAACATGGACTACAAAGGGCTTGCGAATGCAGACAAACTGTACTTGCAATTCGGCAAAAACTTTATCCCCTGGCGGTATTCGAAATTAGATTACGAATTAATTTTGGAGAAAAGCACAACCCTATTGCCGGACGATAAAAAAGACCTCTCTATGCACAACGAGGACTTGGCATCTCTTCTTTCGTTAATGCGCAAAACGGGCAAGACAGCAAGTCAAATGCCGCTGGTGCCCTACTTGGCAGAGGACGTGAAAAACAAGATAGCCCAGTAGGGGATATCATCCTCATTGCGTGTAAAGCCAACGCCCGCGTGAGAAAACCGGGTGTCGAGCAAAACTTCCCTATGCAAGGGTGATGACAGCCAAGCAGACATAACTTCCTGTACACATTCCTGTCCTTTTGCGACAGTAATGCCAAGCGCGCAGAACGGAATTTCGAACCGGCGCATCATATCCTCAGGTGTACCATACACCGGCGAAACATGCCCGAGAAAACCCAGCTGCTGCATATCCTCGACTTTGTAACGAGCAAGACGAGCCACTTCCCAATCAATAGAAAGCGGCGCAACATCAGCTGCGGTACGTTCGCGGTTTAGACGTTCCATCAGTTCTGTTTCCGGTCCTTTGTAAGAGAGACCACAGAAGAACATCACGGCGATAGCCAGATAAATAAATTTCATTACGATGCACCTCATTTAATATACCAGTAATATAACTAACAAATAACATACCCCAAACAGGAGGCGATAATGCATGAAAGCAAAAGTAGATGTGGTAATCAATAGTAAGGTGATTACATTAAGGTCGGACGAAAGCCCGGAATACTTGCACAAAGTAGCCTTGTACGTAGACCAAAAAATTGAGGACTTAAAATCGAAGAATCTTTCTGCAGTGGTGGACGAGCGTGTGCGCGGGGTGCTTATTGCACTAAACATTGCGGACGACTATTTTAAAGTTAAAGATCGGCATACCGCCGCAGATGTAACCACTAAGCGTCTGATGCAAGAAACTACACGCTTAGAGAAGGAAAATGCGTCGCTTAGCGAGCTTGTGCAAAAGCTGCAAAGCGACTTGACGCAGGTTAAAACCGAGTTTGAGGAATTCTTGCACAATTTTGATTCTCCTAAGGAAATTCAAAAGGTGCAGGACGCGGTTGACGAAATTGAGGACGAGGACTTCGAATTGGAAGAGCCCGCGGAAAAGATTATTCCTATGTCGCTACCTATGCTTAGCGCAGTAAAGGCGGCGAACTAATGGATAAATTAAAAAAATTACGCGCCCTAATGCGGGAGCGTGGGCTTGATGCATACATTATCCCAAGTGCGGATGCGCACAATAGCGAGTATGTATGCGATTATTGGCGTGGACGGGAATGGGTTTCGGGTTTTACAGGTTCGGCAGGGTTGGTTGTGGTAACACCCACGGAAGCCGGGCTTTGGACAGACGGACGGTATTTTATCCAAGCTGCGCAGGAGTTGCCGGAGAGCATTACGCTGTACAAAATGGGGCAGCCGGGCATTCCTACATATGAGGAATTTTTGCGTGGCAAAAAAACTGCAAAAATTGGTTTTGATGGCAGAACAATGACTGTTTCCGCGTTCGAAGGGATAAAAGAAAAACTTCCGAACGCCGAGTATTCCTATATCGAGGATCTAGTCGGCATGATATGGCAAGACCGTCCGGTGTTGCCAACAGCACCCGCTTTCGAGCATCCGCCGGAGTTTGCGGGGCTTTCTGCCGCACAAAAATTGGAAGATGTGCGCGTTAAAATGAAAGTGGCGGGAGTGGATACGTATCTTGTAACCGCGCTTGATGATATCGCGTGGCTGCTTAATATCCGCGGACGGGATGTGGCAGCAACACCGCTGGTATATGCGTTTGTGCTTATCACAGAAAAGGATGCGCATGTCTTTACCGACCGTAATAAGTTTACCGACCTTGCAGGTAAGTTGACGTGCCAAGGTTTTACCATGCACGATTATGATGCGGTGCCGGATATGCTGAAAAGCCTTTCCGCGTCTGGTAAAATTTACTACAATAAGGAAAAAACAAATACTCTTTTGGCGGAGTCTATTTCACAAGAGCTACAAGATACAAATGACATAATAGCCTATATGAAGGGTGCGAAAACAGCAGTCGAACTATCCAACACAAGAAACGCATATATAAAGGAAGGCGTTGTGTTGGTAAAAATGCTAAAGTGGCTGAATGAGAACGTAGACAAAGGATTAACCGAAGATGATGTTGATAAAAAAATAACTGCCTTGCGTAAAGAACAAGAGTATTACCTGCATGATGGTTTTAATACAATAGCGGCGTACATGGCCAATGGTGCGCTGTCGCATTACCGCCACACGGGCGCGGGCGATAGTATAAAGCCGGAAGGGTTTTTGTTAATAGACACCGGCGGGCAATACATGGACGGCACTACAGATACCACGCGTACCATAGCCGTAGGTGCGCTAACCGACGAGATGATACGCGACTTTACGCTGGTGCTGAAGGCGCACATCGCGTTTTCGCTTGCTGTTTTCCCAACCGGTACCACAGGGCATCAGCTGGATATGGTAGCGCGGCAGCCAATTTTGCAATCTTTGCAGAATTACAACCACGGCACGGGGCATGGGATTGGGTACTGTCTTGGTGTGCATGAAGGGCCGCATAGGATTTCGCCGCATCCTGTACAAGTGGCATTGGTGCCGGGGATGCTTGCCTCGAACGAACCCGCTTTGTATAAGGAAGGCCGTTACGGCATCCGTACTGAAAATATAGTTGCGGTGAAAGAGTTATGCAAGAATGAGTTCGGTGAGTTTTTGGCGTTTGAAACATTAACGCTTTGCCCGTATGATATGCGAGCGGTAGATTTGGATATGCTAACACAGCAGGAAAAAGAATTTGTAAACGCGTATCATGCAAGAGTGTTCGAAACCCTTGCACCGCTGTTGTCGGTAGATGAGCAGGCGTGGCTTGCAAACGCGACGTACAAAATTTGAGATTGTGTATGAGAAATTCAGTTGGTTACTGTGGATAACCAACTGAATTTTTAATGCTCAAGGAAATTGCTCGGTACGAAACACGCGGTGCGGGAAACGTTCGTATTAGGCATAGTGAACGGAGTGAACGTTTCCCGTGTCGTTTCACTCACTGCACCTAATGCGGCGGAGCCGTTTTTTTATTTGGCGCTAATTGACTATAAATGGCTATAATACACAATTGTACAAAATCCGTGCGTATGATACAATTCTCTTGCATAAAAAATAAAACCGGAGGACGGGTATTAAAATGGAGATCACAAATTCAAGACACGGCGTATTTGCTGTTATCGCCGCAATTGCAATTCAGCTAACATTGGGTATTTGCTACATTTGGAGCGTTTTTCAAACAGGGGTGGCGCTTAGGCTTTTTGAGGGCAACAACGCTGCGGCGGGGTTGTCCTTTTCGTTGCTTCTTGCGGGGCTTTCCTTTGTAAGTCCCGTAGCGGGTAAGCTTGCGGCCAAGTATTCTACTCGCGTGGTTGTGTTTGCGGGTGGTATTTTGCTTAGTGCGGGCTTTTTTATCGCGTCGCGGGTAACGCCCGAATTTGCGTGGATGTTCTGGATGTCGTACGGCGTGCTTGCGGGTATTGGTATGGGCTTTACCTATTCTACTACTATTGCCTGTGCGCAAAAGTGGTATCCGCATAAGAAAGGCATGGTTACGGGCATAATTGTTTCCGCACTGGGCTTTGGCGGTGTCGTGTTTACGCCGCTTATTGAGTATTTGATAAGAGTGTTTGGCGGCGTTGGCATTGGAGAATTTAATACGTTTATGGTGCTTGCGATAATCTTTCTTGTTGTATGTAGTATCGGTAGCTGCTTCTTACGCACCCCACCGGATGGGTATATGATGGACGCGGTTAAGCCAAAAGCTGGTACAGCCGCACCCTCCGCGCCTACACGAAATTTTACCGCTTCGGAAATGCTTAAGACTCCGCATTTTTATTTGCTTACCACGGCGTTTTTGCTGTCTGTTGTAGGTGGGCTTATGATGATTGGCTTTGCGCGACCCATTGCGGTTGCGCGTGGGCTTGAGGCTACCGCTACGATAGGAGTTTTGGCCATTGCGATTAGCAACTCCTTTGGGCGGCTTTTTTGGGGGACTATTTCTGATAAAATGGGACGCATCACGACGATACTTACATTGCTTGTATGCTCGGGTATACTTTCGTTGTTGGTGAATGTGGTAGATGGGCATGTGATTTATGTAATAATTGCACTTATTGGTTTCTGCTTCGGTGGTTTCCTAAGTAATTATCCGTCGCTAACCGCAGACTTGTTTGGTGTGCGGAATATGGCTACCAACTATGGTTTTGTACTTTTCGGGTTTGGTATTGGTGCTATTGCCGCTTCACAGATTGGCGGATTTTATATGAACCGTGCTGCGGATGATATTAGTTTGCTGTCACCAGCATTTATAATTGCAGCAACTTGTGCGGCTGTTGGGCTTGTGTTGATGATATTGCTTAGTTTGGTTATCAAAAAGGTCAAGCTGGGGTAGGGGAATATTATGAAAAACACCAACATTTTAGTTGCGCTAAAATGTTGGTGTTTTTTTGTTGTTTTAGGAAATTGCTCTGCATGAAACGCGGTACGGGAAACGTTAGCATTAGGCACAGTGAACGGAAGTGAGCGTTTCCCGTGCCGCATTAGGCACAGTGAACGGAAGTGAGCGTTTCCCGTGCCGCATTAGGCACAGTGAACGGAAGTGAGCGTTTCCCGTGCCGCATTAGGCACAGTGAACGAAGTGAGCGTTTCCCGTGCCGTTTCACTCACTGCGCCTAATGCGGCAGAGCCGCTTTTTGTTACCTGATGTTTAATTATAAACCAATATCCAAACTTGATTACCGCTGGAGTCGAAGTAATATCTCCTTGTAAATGCGGCTTCCATTACTTCATAGAAACTCCAGTGGTTACGCTGCAGGTCTGGGAAAATAATGCGATTGCTGCCGGCCAGAAATGTGTTTATTGCGGTTACACAAGGTACACGACCTTGATAGAAATTGAGAAGTGCTACGGCTTGTGCACGAGGGATTGGTGCATTTGGGTTAAATATTTCGGTAATGCCAAAGTATTCAAACCATCCTCTTGCAAAGCCTAGATTGATATAATTAGCGCCCCAATGGCTTTCTGCTTCGATAAGCATATCCGGTTCGATGATATTTTCGAGATTAAAGAACTGCACTGTCAGTGCCGCAAACTCGGCGTTTGTAATTGGATCATTTGGTCTTAGCGTACCATCTGGAAAACCTTGTATTATCCCCTGATATTCCAGATACGCGACTGCTTCGAAAAACCAATCGTTTATGCTAACATCTGAAAATCTGGTATTTGTAGCAAAGGAGGATGGCTTTTGGCTAATATTAAAGAATACTTGTATCATTTCGGCTCTAGTCATGTGGCCATTTTGCTGGAAACTGCCGTCCGGATAACCGTTTACAAAATGCCTTCGGAATCGTGTTTTGTAGAGCTCTTTTAGATAGTTATCTGCAAACTCAGTGATAAGTTCCGGTCTGTTTTCTAGCGGATGACTTGGCAATGATGGTGGTGGCTGACGGTCATGTCCGGTTTCGTTTGAACCACTGTCGTTTGAACTTCCATCTGTTGACCGTTGCCTGAAATGGGCTGTGAATATAATGTCCTTTTCAACTATATGCGCTGCTACTTGGGCATTTGTTAGGTTACCCTGCAGTATATCACTAGTCCAGTGCGAAAATGTCCAGTCGGTATTTGGCGTTGCTGCAGGTACTCGCGCAAGTGTTATTGGCCTATCAGGTAAAACGTTGATGCTTGGTGTTCCGTTTAAAACACCACCTGTAGTGTATTTGAAAGTAACCGTTACTGTACCTAATACTGTGTTTCGTGTCCAGCGAGCCGTTAGAGTCATGTTTTCTGTTACGTTGTTTGTGAATACCCATAGATTTCCGTACTCATCTTCCCACCCGCCAAATACATAATTGGTTCTGGTTGGTGGTGTTGCGGGCTGTGTAGCCGGGGTGTTGCGGTCTATAGTTTGTGGCGCGGTAGAACCTGTTGCTGTGCCGCCTGCAAGGTCGAAAGTAACTGTTACCGCGTCCTGTGTCCAACGTGCTGTTAGTGTCATGCTTTCCGCTACGCTGTTTGTGAATACCCATGGATTGCCGTCTTCGTCTGCCCATCCGATAAACATATAATTGGTTCTCGTTGGTGGCGGCGTTGGTTCTGAGGCAGGAGTATTACGGTCTATAATTTGCGGTGCGGTGGAGTCTGCCGCAGTACCGCCAGCAAGGTTGAAGGTAACGGTAACGGTGTCTCGTGTCCAACGTGCTGTTAGTGTCATGCTTTCCGCTACGCTGTTTGTGAATACCCATGGATTACCATCTTCATCTTCCCATCCGATAAACATATAATTGGTTCTCGTTGGCGGCGGAGTTGGCTCTGTGGCAGTGGTGTTGCGGTCTATAATTTGTGGCGCGGTAGAGCCTGCCGCAGTACCGCCAGCAAGGTCGAAAGTAACAGTTACGGTATCTCGTGTCCAACGTGCTGTTAGAGTTATGCTTTCCGCTACGTAGTTTGTGAATACCCATGAATCACCATCTTCATCTTCCCACCCGCTAAATACATAATTGGTTCTGGTAGGCGGTGGAGTTGGCTCTGTGGCAGTGGTGTTGCGGTCGATGATTTGTGGCGCGGTAGAGCCTGCCGCAGTACCGCCAGCAAGGTTGAAGGTAACAGTAACGGTGTCGCGTGTCCAACGTGCTGTTAGAGTCATGCTTTCCGCTACGTTGTTTGTGAATACCCATGGATTGCCGTCTTCGTCTATCCATCCGATAAACATGTAATTGGTTCTGGTTGGCGGCGGCGTTGGCTCTGTGGCAGTGGTGTTGCGGTCTATAATTTGTGGTGCAGTGGAGCCTGTCGCAGTACCGCCAGCAAGGTTGAAGGTAACGGTAACGGTGTCGCGTGTCCAACGTGCTGTTAGAGTCATGCTTTCCGCTACGTTGTTTGTGAATACCCATGAATCACCATCTTCATCTTCCCACCCGCTAAATACATAATTGGTTCTGGTAGGCGGCGGAGTTGGCTCTGTGGCAGTGGTGTTGCGGTCTATAATTTGTGGTGCGGTAGAGCCTGCCGCAGTACCGCCAGCAAGATCGAAGGTAACGGTAACGGTGTCGCGTGTCCAACGTGCTGTTAGAGTCATGCTTTCCGCTACGTCGTTTGTGAATACCCATGAATCACCATCTTCATCTACCCATCCGCCAAATACATAATTGGTTCTGGTAGGCGGCGGCGTTGGCTCTGTGGCAGTGGTGTTGCGGTCGATGATTTGTGGTGCGGTAGAGCCTGCCGCAGTACCGCCAGCAAGATCGAAGGTAACGGTAACGGTGTCGCGTGCCCAACGTGCTGTTAGAGTCATGCTTTCCGCTACGTTGTTTGTGAATACCCATGAATCACCATCTTCATCTTCCCACCCGCTAAATACATAATTGGTTCTGGTAGGCGGCGG
>Ga0136643_10000520_pt1 | contig 42801 bp, 44 predicted proteins | sample TergutLab28metaG_FD_96883 | JGI IMG/M metagenome (GOLD analysis project Ga0136643, IMG submission 96883) | Labiotermes labralis P1 segment gut microbial communities from Petit-Saut dam, French Guiana - Lab288 P1 (version 3) (version 3) | ecosystem: Host-associated > Arthropoda: Insects >...
CTCGTATCCCCTCAAAACAGTAACAAAAACTTGTCTTTTTTCCGCTATACGTCGTCAAAAGAGCCTTACCGTACCTTCGGGTACGCTAAGAACCTTTTTCCTAGTCTAGCGAAAAAAATTCTGCGTTTTTCTGCTACTGTTTTGAGAGGATACGAGTATACAACCTGGAGATTCCGGGTCAAGCCCGGAATGACGGCAACAGCAAATTACACGTTTTGACCCTTCATGTGTCTGCCATGAGTCGAAACATATCAAGACAAAATAAAAGGGCATATTTATCATTTCAGAAAAAACTGATTGTCAAATACGCCCTATACTTCCAGGCTATTAAACTAAATGCTGACTTTTAAGCCTAAAACCTGTTTATAAGTTCTGTTAACTGACGGGTATTGTCCCAAAGAAAATCAGGGCTGTCAAGTGCTTTACGAACACATTGAGTTTCACAATCCACATTTGTAAAGCTTCCGGCAGTTTCAGCAAAGCTTGATGCAGGGAATACCACATCTGCTTTGTCTGTAGTATTTGTTTTGTGCAAATCTTGTACTGCTAAAAATTCAAGCTTATCAAGATCAAAAGCATCAATATCTTCACCAAATACAAACAATCCACGGATTTCACCCTTATTAACTGCATCAACATATTCTTCACGAGGGTTTACCCCAAGATTTATAAGACCTTGCGAATTTGCATCAGGTAAAAGTTGAATTATTCCGCTGCGTGCTCCAATTACATGCCCATGTTTCTTAGCTGCATTAACCAATGCCTTTGAGTCTTGGACGCTAGTCAAGGCTTGCGCATAAATGTAAACGGCTTTTTTTGATTCCTCTATCAGTTTGCAAGACTTTAATTCATCAACTGAACTCAAGCGTATCGTTGCAATATCATCCATCAAGCTGCTTTCTTTACTGACAATCACTAACTTAGCACCTTTTTTAACCGCCTTTTTAATGCGCATATATGCTACGCCGTGGTTTTCAAGGATGCCTTTTGGATTTATAGCAACAACTAACCCTGCATTCTCCAACTCGTCCATAGTCGCAGAAGATGAATTTTTCCCGAACTCCTCTTCAAGAACGCTATGCGTAAGCCCAAATGAGAATATATTGGAAGTTTTAAGTTTGTTTTGAGCGTATTCTTTGATAAGTGCCGCCTCTTCGTTAGTATATCTTCCGGAAACAGCAACTGCTATACAGTCGTTACCATACTGCGACTGTAAGCTTTGAAGTTTTTTGTTAGTAAACACAACAGCTTCTTCAAAATCAGCTACAGCACCTTTAATTTGCGGAGTGATCAAACGCTCTTTCTTCACTAAATCAAAGAAGCCAAAACGTCCACCGGCACACAACAAGCAAGAATCATCCGCAGGAAGACTGCGAATTATTAAAGTGCCGCAAGTGCGTAATTGTATTTTACAACCAACAGAACATGACGGACATACCGTTTCTGTTGAATCTTCTTGCAAAGGAACTTGTTTTTCCATCATCATTACTTCTGTAAGCGCACCTGTTGGACAACCGAGTACACATTGACCGCATGAAATACAATCTGTTTCTGATAACGGTCTCTTAAGTGCAGGCATTACAGAAGTATCAAGCCCACGACCAATCAGACCAAGAGCTGAAGCACCGGCAACCTCATCACAAATACGCACACAAAGTCCGCATAATATACATTTCCCGGGTTCACAGCGTATATATGGATGATCATCCTTAACAATGCCGGGTTTTAATGGTGAGACTGTGTATTTTTCCGGGCTTATGTCATAATCTGAGGCGTATGTCAGCAATTTACATTCAAAGAAATCATGGCAACCGCACTCTAAACAGCGATGAGCTTCACGTTTAACTTCATCCTCAGAAAGCGGAAGATTTACAGCAAGGAAATCCCTGCGGCGCTCTTCCGGCGAACGGTGAGCTATACGCATACGAGGCTCTTTAGGCACATCTGCAAAGTCTTCAACAGTTTTCTCGGCTTTAGACAGATATGGGTTTTCGCTTATAAGTTTTTCACCACGAAGATATCTATCAATCATATCAGAAGCTTTTCTTGCATGCCCTATCGCTGTTATCGCAATATCCGGTCCGTTGTTAGCTGATTCACCTACGGCAAACACTTTGTCTGTGCTGCTCAAATATGTTTTTTCATCAGCAACAATTGTGCCCCATTTTGTAAAAGTGAGCTCTTCAAAACCTTCTAACGAAGCTTTTTGACCGATAGCGACTATCACCGTATCAACCTCGATAGTTTCCTCTGCTCCATCAACAGCAACAGGGGAACGCCTACCGGATGCATCCGGCTCACCTAGCTCCATAACTTGCAAACGGATTGCAGCGACCTTACCATCTCTTCCAATTACTTCTATCGGGTTTGTAAGGTTTTTGAAAATTACGCCTTCTTCTTCCGCTTCAATTATCTCTATTTCTTCGGCGGGCATTTCATTTTTTGTACGTCTGTAAATATTGTAAACTTCCGTTGCACCAAGTCTTACAGCTGTACGACATGCATCCATTGCAGTGTTACCGCCGCCGACAATTGCAACTTTGCTTCCTAAATGCAAAGTTTCGTTAAGGGCAACTTTACGCAAAAAGTCGATACCGCCGATTACACCTTCAAGTTCTTCACCCGGACAGCGCAAGTCGGTACTCGCCCAAGCACCGGCAGAAACTACAACAGCATCATATTCAGATTTAAGATAATCCAGAGTTAAATCCTTGCCTACTTTAATATTGTTACGGAAAGTTATGCCCATATTTTCGATAGCGAGGATTTCCGCATCTAAAATCTTTTTAGGTAAACGATATTCAGGGATTCCGTAACGAAGCATCCCACCCATTTGAGGCATTGCTTCATAAATAGTTATTTCATGACCCGCTTGGCGCAAGAATGTTGCAACACTAAGCCCGGCAGGTCCGCCGCCTACTATACCTACAGTTTTTCCGGTAAGCTCAGCCATATCAGCCATGAAAAGTTCGCCGCTCGCAATTTCAACATCACCGGCAAACTGTTTAAGCGCAGCAATTGCAATTGGCTCTTCTGCTAATTTACGGCGACATGCATCCTCGCAAGGATGAGGGCAAACACGTCCGATTGATGCAGGTAATGGAATTTTATCCTTTATTAGTTTTACAGCTTCTTTGTATTCGCCATTCGCTATAAGACCAACATATCCTTGACAATCAGTTTCAGCAGGACAAGCAAGCATACAAGGCGGACGGCAATCACCGACATGATCGCTCATCATAAGTTCAAGAGCAGCTTTACGATTTTTTCTAACACGTTCTGTGTTTGTTTTAATAATCATACCATCAGCGGCAAATGTAGAACATGCACGCAGAAGCTTTGCGCTTCCTTCAATTTCTACGATACAAATTCCGCATGATGAATACATTTCAACACGCTGTTCATCATGACACAGCGTAGGTATCTCTATTCCGTTTGCGGAGGCGATATCTAAAATAGTTTGACCCGCAAATCCGGTTACTTCACGTCCGTCGATATTTAAGAATATTTTACTCATAGTACCTCCACCGCATCAAATTTGCATATGTTTTTGCAAACTCCGCATTTGTCACATTTATCAGTATCAATTGTATGAACTTTTTTAAGCTCGCCTGTAATAGCCCCAACAGGACATTTGCGAGCGCAGATGGTACAGCCTGTACACTTAACTTCGTCTATAGAAAAATTAATAAGAGGCTTGCACTGAACCGCAGTACATTTTTTATTTGTAATGTGGTCTTCATACTCGTTACGGAAATAGCGTATCGTTGTAAGTACAGGGTTTGCAGCCGTTTGACCTAAGGCACAAAGCGCACCATCGCTTATGTGTACAGATAATTCTTCAAGCGTTTCAATATCGCCTTTAAGACCATTTCCATCACATATTCGTTCAAGAATCTTTAACATTCTGTCTGTGCCTATGCGACAGTGAGTGCATTTACCACAGCTTTCCTTGCGTGTAAAGTCTAAGAAAAAGCGTGCCATATCTACCATACATGTAGTTTCATCCATTACAACCATACCACCGGAACCCATTATTGCACCTGTAGCAGCTAAAGAAGCGTAGTCAACTTGAGTATCGCCAAGGTTTTTAGGTATGCACCCTCCTGAAGGACCGCCCATTTGTACAGCCTTGAACTCTTTACCGTCTTTAATTCCACCGCCGACGTTAAAGATGATATCGTTAATGCTTATACCCATTGGTACTTCAACAAGCCCGCCTTTTGCGATTTTGCCGGTAAGAGCGAAAACTTTTGTTCCTTTAGAGTTTTCTGTTCCAAGAACGCTGTAAGCGGTGCCGCCGTTTTTGATAATCCAAGGGACGTTAGCAAAAGTCTCTACGTTATTTATATTACTAGGTTTGCCCCAATACCCTTTTTGAGCAGGGAAAGGAGGCTTTAAACGAGGCATACCGCGTTCGCCTTCAAGTGAGGCTATAAGTGCTGTTTCCTCACCGCAAACAAATGCACCCGCACCTGCTTTTATACGTATATCAAAAGAAAAACCGCTTCCAAATATGTTATTTCCAAGAATGCCTTTCTCCCGGGCTTGATTAAGCGCATGTTCAAGGCGGATAATAGCAAGCGGATATTCAGCACGTACATATACAATACCTTCGTCTGAACCTATGGCATATGCACCTATCATCATACCTTCAATAAGAACATGAGGATCTCCTTCGATTATTGCACGATCCATAAATGCACCCGGATCGCCTTCATCAGCATTACATATCATGTATTTTTTAGCATTTTGAGAGTTTCTTGCTGCATTCCATTTAAACCATGTCGGAAAGCCGGCACCGCCTCGACCTGCCAAGCCAGATACTTTAATTTCAGCAATTACTTGCTCCGGCGTCATTTCCGTAACAGCTTTTTTAACAGCCGAATAACCTTCTTGCGCTATATATTCTTCTATGTCATCCGGATTAATAACACCGCAGTTTAATAAAGCGATACGTTTTTGTGCTTTTAATATATCAATATCTTCTTTAGAAATTGAGTTAGCATCAGCATTATTTGCTTCGCCTTTTACCATTTTTATAATTTCGCTTGCGACCTTTTCATCTACTTTTACAAACGTGCGCCGCTCTCCATCACCGTCTTGAACGTCAACAATCGGTTCAAGGTAACACATACCGACACAGCCTACAGTACGAACATCACAGCCGCTGTCTTCAAACATCGAAAAAATTTCGGATGCCCCTGCAGCGTTGCCGCAGCTGCCTCTACCAACAAATACTTTCATTCTGAGGCCTCCTTATTTTTTATTTCTTCCAAAATACTTACGGTTTTTTCACGTGTTAAATTGCCGTATACTTTATCGCCTATCATAATAGCAGGCGCAAGACTGCAACAGCCTAAACATGCTACGTTGTTATAAGTAAAAAGTCCATCTTCAGATATTTCGCCCTCGTTAACTCCGATATGACCTCGTATAGCCGCTTCAACATCCGCAGAACCATTAACATGACAAGCCGTACCTTGGCAAATCAATATCAGATGCTTGCCTATCGGGTTCATTCTAAATTGAGTATAAAACGTTACGACTCCAATTACTTTTGATGGCTTTATCCCTGTTCTATGTGAAATATACGCAAGCAAGTCCACAGGAAGGTATCCATACAAATCCTGTGCCTTTTGAAGCACTGCAATCAAACTTCCTTCTACACCTACATACTTTTCAAACGTTGGTTCGAGAAGCCCCGCATCAATTTTTGGGTCAGCGAATTTCCATTCTTTAATGCAATTGCATTCCATTTAACCAGCCCTTTTCTTAGTAATATTCGCCGGCAATTCAAATCAAACAATGTTATTGCCGGCATCCCTTTTAGAGAGGAGGCATCAAATAGCTGTTTTTAGCTGTTTGATGCGGTGGTTCAATCCTATTCTATAACCTCATTCCACCATAATTTTGATTATAAAGCATAATGTAAAAACTGATGAAAGCAGGTTATGGAACAGGATTAGCTTAACCCTATAAGGCTTACCGGCAAAAACCGATAAGCCTTAGATAGCTATTTTACATATTTTAATTATTAATACTCAATTATTGTAACCGGCTTAACAAGTTCTGAAGGTTTTTCATACATAATTTGAAGCATGTCTCCAACTTTATCAAGCCCGTTGTACGTATGAGTTATCATCAGACCCGGGTCAACTCGACCGGTAGTAACAAGCGAAGCTAACCTTTCTAAGCGACGGCGACCGCCAGGCATAAGCCCGCCTTTGATGGTTTTGTGTCCCATACCAAGTCCCCACTCGATGCGAGGAATTTGAATAAATTCGCCTGAATCAAGATAAATAAGATTTGCGATAGTTCCGCCAGGCTTAACCATTTTAACAGCTTGTACAAACACATCATTAGTACCGCCGGCAAGGATCACTTTATCTACGCCTACTCCGTTTGTAAGCTCAAGGATTTGTTGATCAATAGGACCATCTTTGTAGCTGATGATATCTGTAGCACCGTATCCTTTAGCAAGGTCGATGCAATTTTGCCTCGTTCCTACTCCAAAGACACGTGATGCACCATGAAGAACCGCACCGCGCACGCCCATCAGCCCAACAGGACCAATTCCAACAACACATACGGTATCGCCAAATTCAATTTCAGCAAGTTCTGCACCGTGGAAACCGGTGGGAACCATATCCGCAAGCATAGCACCTACGCCAACATCCATTCCTTTGGGAAGATGAGCCATATTGCCATCTGCATCGTTAACATGGAACACTTCGGCAAAACTACCAGCTTTTGTATTTGCAAACTTAAAACCGCCAAGCGGTTGATCGCTGTGCATTGAGTATCCGTCTTGTGCTGCTGCAGAGCTCCAATTTGGGGTTACTGCGGCTACAAGTATTTTATCTCCAGGCTTGAAGTCTTTAACAAGGGAGCCTACTTCTACAACTTCGCCCACTGCTTCGTGGCCGAGGATGAGGTCAGTGCGTGGTCCAAGTCCGTTTTCATAAACAGTGTGGATGTCTGATGTACAAGCCGCTACTGCTAAAGGACGACAGATTGCGTCAAACGGACCACATACAGGACGTTCAACTTCGATCCAACCCACTTTGCTTGGACCTAACATTGCAAATGCTTTCATTGTTTTCATAAGGTATCCTCCCTTAAATCTTCATTTATTGTAACTACAATTTTATAATATCATTATAAAAAATGTTTGTCAACCTCATTATACCTGGCAAACCTACCCTTTGCATTACGATATATAATGCGTATTTAAGGGTAAATTCACCTGCCGCTTGCTGCTAAAATCTCCGCAAGATCAATCCCTAACTCACTAGGCAGCATGGCGTATTCGCCACGTCTTTCTGACGATTTATCTGCGGCAAGCCCGTGTAGGAAAACTCCACATAAACATGCATCATCAGCATTTACTCCTTGCGCCGCAAACGAGGCTATTATCCCTGCAAGAACATCCCCACTTCCTCCTTTTGCAAGGCCTGGGTTTCCTGTTGGGTTTAACCACAATTTTCCATCAGAAGTCGCAATCAATGTTCCGTTTCCTTTTAGCACAAGTGTGACGCTATGTTCTTTAGCAAAGCGTGATGCATAGCCTGATTTATCAGCGGATATATCCTCTGTTGTTGCATCACAAAGACGAGCCATTTCTCCAAGATGCGGCGTTAGAATTATAGGCATATCAGCATTTTTAAGCAATTTCATATTTCTTGCAAGCGCATTAAGCCCATCAGCATCAATCACAACAGGACATTTAGCATTCGTTAATACGTACTCCAACAAATTCTTGGCATGTTGTCCATCACCCAATCCACAACCTAAAAGCACCGTCTTTGCTGCCGCAAGCTCTTCCCTAATCAGCTCATCAAGATTTTCCGCAAGAATTACTCCGCTACCGTCATCCGGTAAAGGACAAAATATAACTTCGGGAAGCAACGCCGCAACCGCATCGCACACCTTATCTGTTGAAGCAAGAAAACAAAGCCCAACCCCTGCCCTAAGAGCGCCTATACAGGAAAGAGAAGCAGCACCACGATAGCGTAATGAACCTGATATGTTCAACAGCCGCCCGTGAACCCCTTTATGTGAATTTACAGCACGAGGCAATAGCTTAGAAAAAACCTGTTCCTCGGTTAATATCCCGCTTAAACCCGCTATGGATTTTGCCGCCTTATCAGAAATCCCGATTTCAACAACATGAACTACCCCACACAGCGGATTACTTTTAGGCAAAAGATGAGCCGGCTTTAAGCTGTCAAAAACTATAGTATAATCTGCCCTGACTGCGTGCGGGTCGTATGCGCTTGTATCACATTCAATACCTGTTGGAATATCTAGAGATACTATTGGCGCAGTATAACGAACAGAGTTAATTGCATCACAGGCTTCCTTTATGTTGGGCTTTAAACTTCCTATGAATCCTATTCCCGAAATCGCATCTACAATTATATCACTTTGCCTGGCTATTGATTTCATACAGATTTTATCTAAAAGGCTGTTGAATATTTTAATACCCTTATCTAACAAGTCATTATACACAGCAAATGGTAAATCATTTGACGGCAGTCCATCAACAAGTATAACAGTTACATTTGCCCCAAGTTCACATAACTTTCGAGCCACAACACATCCATCTCCGCCATTGCCTCCGCGGCCGGCAAAAATGGTTATACTCAGCCCAGCGATATCAAAAACACTGCATATAAATTCCGCCGCCTTAACCCCGGCATTTTCCATAAGGGAACTCTTGCTAACTCCAAACTTTACTGCATTATCCTCAATGCGCCGCATCTGTGAAGCAGTTACAAGTTTCATTTTCATAGCCTCCGATATTTTAAGTGTATAAAAATTAGTATATCACATCACTAAAATGGGGGCAATAAGGGTTGTGAACATATTGACATGCTAATTTCTTCATGTTAGAATATCGGCATATGGAGGCATAGCTCAGTTGGTAGAGTACCTGCTTGACGTGCAGGTGGTCACAGGTTCAAGTCCTGTTGCCTTCATTTGGCATTACCAAAACAAAGCCTTGATAATTCAATGATTATCAAGGCTTTTGCATTTTCGCAAATTTCGTTTTTTATCGTTTTTTATTAGTTTTTCTGTGGTCAAAAAGTAGTCAAAATATGATCAGTAACTTAGCTTAAAACTACTTACTTCATCAAACTATCAAACCTATAAAGCAATGCAACAACCTCTTGACGAGTGATATTATCCCGAAGCAACGTGCAATTAAGGACGTTGACAAATTTCTTGGATTATCGGAAAAATGAAAATACTCTCTGCTCGTTGTCAGTCATATGGACATAAGCGGAAGGTAAAATATTGATACATATATATCAATGACTCAAGCGAGTCGCTTTTTTGCCCCAAGTTACTCCCAATTCTCATACACAAGTCGCTGTTGCAGAACTTTCAATTTCTTTTGTTCCGTCTTATAATCTGGTAAAACACATCTCACGATTTCCCAAAACCGCGATGAGTGATTCATCTCCACCAAGTGCGCCAACTCATGGATAACAACATAATCAATAACGCTGTCATCTGCCATAATCAGCCTTGTTCCGCTACGCTGAGTAATAGTATGCTGATTGCCTCGAAATGTCACAATACTGCCATAATTAATCTTGAAAGATTCCTTATTTTCGGCTTGGATACGCTGTTTTACGAGGCTTTTCAAAATCCATGCCTCTTTTTCTGTTATGAAGCGGTCAATATCCCCCTTGGGCGTTCGAAGCGGAGTGCGGACCTCAACATCACCGTTACGGACATAAATGGCAGCAGTTTTGCGGCGAGAACGAATCAATGTGTATGAAATCATAAAATTAGCTTCTCAACACTTTTTCCATCGCCTTGCCTTTCGCTACCTCATCCACAAGTTTATCCAGCCAGCGGATTTTTTGCATAAGCGGGTCTGCGATATCTTCTACTCGAACGCCGCATATCACCCCTTTTATCTTTTCCGCATTTGGGTTGATTTGTGGAGCATGGGCAAAAAAGGTTTCCAAGTCAACTTTGCTTTCGATTTGTCGCTGAAATCCTGCATTGTCATAACCAGTTAGCTAGCAAATAACAGTGTCAACATCTGCTTTGGTGCGGCTTTTGCGTTCTGCTTTTTGGACATACAGCGGATAAATATCAGAAAATGACATCTTGAAAATATTGATTCTGCTCATGCTTCACTCTCCTATTTGCACATATGTCAGCTCCGCATCAGCGTGTTCTTCCATGAATCGGATAATCTCATCTATGGAATTTCGCCTGTGGGCGGCATCAGAGACCGAAAGAAATCGGCGGCACAAAGTGCCGTTTTCGCGAAGCGAAAATCATGAGCCGGACACGACAGCGACTCCAATGGTCAGCGTTTGTAAAATATCCTGTGTGGCAATTTCCGCAATTGATACATTAAATTTGTTGCGCGTTTTTTCGATTAGACTTCTGCGAATTTGCCGCTTATCTTTTAGCGATGTTGATTGCGGAATGTAAAAAGCCAATTCTGCCGTTAATGCGAACATTAATGCACCTCGAAGAAGCGGGGCGACCGAAGGTCGGTTTCGCCAGAGGCGAAACTGCTGAACACAACCGTCCCTACATAAATAAGCTCTTTTCGTATGGGTACATCGTCCATTTTGGCAAAAGAAAAATTCTCGCTTTTCAGCAGTTTTGCTTCGCAAAACCCGCCTTCGGCGTCCCGACTTCTTTCGGGTGCCCCCTGTTCAATATGGCAAACGGCTATGCCCAAATCTATGCGGTTCATCTTGCCGTATATCAATCCAAGAAGAGGATTAGTTTTTCGTAAATAGCAATGGATTTTCCCGTTGGTTGCGATAAAAAACCAGTTTTGCATATTCATCGCACTGGGGGCAAGTCGTGCCGCTTCCAAACGTGGGTCACTACCTTCGCTGATTGCTGACAAGGGCTTGCGCTTGAAAGCAGAAATTTCACGATAAAGCGGCTCGGAAGGCTTGCCGAAAGCCAATGCGATAACATGCGGTAAATCAGATTCCAATTTCTCATCTGATTTCGATGCGCCAAGCCAGCACGCACCCATTCCGTTGGCAGAGAAATACAAATCCAACTGCTGACCGACAAAGCCGATGTTTTCAAGGTATCCGTCTTGTTCATCACTTGTGAAAATTAAATAATGCGGAGCTTTTATACCGAACATACCCTTTGCCTTGCTGACGATTTCAATAGAAAATTTTATGTTTGGGTACAGCGGCTTCAGATTATTAATTTCTGCGCGAACAGCCTCAAGGATTGTGGCATCCAGTGGTGTGAGGTCGTATTTTCTCACGGATTTGCGTTTGCGGATTATTTCATTCATGAATGTTTCACCATCACTTGCCAATTCACGCCGAAACGGTCAACGACAGAGCCGTAGAGTGGTGACCAAAACGTGGTGGCTAACGGTTCTTCCACTTCACCGCTTACTGCTAGCTTTTCAAAAATCGCTGTTACCTCTTCCGCTGTATCATAAACAATAATGAACGAGAAATTTCCGAATGGTATCGGAGTTTCTGCGCCGTCCGTCAATGAAAAATTTGTACCACAAATGAACACTTCTGAGTGCATCACAAAATTTGGCGGTAATTCGCCCATGCCACTGTTCGGCGGCGCATCTTTGGCGTAGTTTATTTCCTTAACCTCCGCGCCTAATGCCTCTTTGTAAAATGCGATTGCCTCGTTGCAATTTCCGTTAAAATGAATTGTTGGAATAAGCATACAATTTCTCCTATCTGAATTCGTAATGTTTTTTTACAGGCTTGGTGACTTTCCAGACACAGGATAAACCCTGCGGAAATTCGCAATAGTCCCCTGCGCCAAATGATACACTGCCGCCATCATAAGTTACGGTCACTTCACCCTCGGTTAGCCAGCGTGTACCCGAAAGAAGTCGGGCGCGCAAAGCGCGGTTTTACGAAGTAAAACTACTGAAAATTTCCTCACTGTCGTAATGCCAGTCAAATTCGGACACACCGCATCCCCAAGTTGGATTATTTCTCAATTTGTCGATGTCTGATTCGGTTGCTTTTCTCACGGTGATTTGCATAAAAATCATCCCTTCCAATTTTGGTTTGTAGTTACGATGAGATTAAACCTCATCCCTTGATAAATATTGATTCAGCCGTTGGAATTTGTACTCAATCCGCTTACGTAGCGCGTCATCGCCAATATCAAGAACCAACCGCATCTGAGCCAGCATCATTTCAACATCTGCGATTTCATCCAGTATATTTTCAATCATTCCGGGTTGTGGCGTTCGATTGATGTATTTTTGAAGTGCAACGATTAACTCCGCACATTCTTCCACAGTCTGACCAACTTGTGCATTTAAGCCCCACTGGTCAAGGGCTGTTTGCATGATTTCTATTTCACTTTCAGTAAATTCTACCTTCATTCGCCTTGTACCTTCACAAAAAATTTGCGTTCTCTCGGTGAATCGAATTCGCAAAAGTATAATCCTTGCCATGTTCCAAGCAGGGGCTTCCCATTTTCGATTATAATGGTCGCACTCGAACCCATCGCAGAGGCTTTCAAATGTGCCGCACTATTGCCCTCGCCGTGCTGAAACTCTGCGCGGTTAGGGAAGGCTTTGTTTAATCCCAACAACAAATCGCGAACAACCGTAGGGTCTGCATTTTCATTAATCGTGATTCCGGCGGTCGTATGTGGGCAAAAGACAACGGCAGTGCCGCTTTTTACACCACTTTTGGTTATTGCTTCGCGCACTTGGGAAGTGATGCTGAAAAAATCCTCTCGCAGAGCAGATAATGTGTATTCATAAAGCATAGGCGAATCCTCCAATTTGCTATTTGTAACTGATGTTCATCCGACAAGTTAAATTTCAAAATCTTCAAGTTTAAAGTCTGCATAGAATCTTCCTGAAATTGGAGTAAACCTAAGAACACAAAAGTCGGGGTCGGTAAAAGATTTTTGCGGATATGCGTTTTTGAACATACTCTGCCAATATTTTTCCTTGATATTCATGTCTGATACAATCTCCATATCACCTTTAAGCAAGCATCCTTTGTACCAGATTATTTTGCGGCTGTAAAAATAAACGCTGGCTTTTGGGTTCTTGCTTATTTCAGCGGCAAATTTAGAGGACGTATTTGTACAAAAATATATCTCATTCAATGACTCTCGATACTTGGCTGGCACAACTGCTTTCGTCAACGGATATCCATCGGAGTCCACGCATGACAAAATAAATGTATTAACTTTTTTGTGCAACTTTTCAGCCTTTTCTTTTGCTGACATAGATATCCTCCGTCACGGTTTTATATATCCCTTGCTAATAGCATCTTGCACCGCTGTTTCGATAAACTCCCACAACTTGGGCATGCCTTTCGGAAAAATCAATCACGCCGTCAATAATTCGCTCATTGTACATTTTTACAAAATTGCTCTCGCCTACTTTCTGATAATTAGCGATAAAAGTTTTACAACGAGCGCAACTAACCGCTAGAATATGACTGCCACGGATTTTTTTGCAGTTTGGGTTTAGATAAATTGTGATGGCAGCCACCTCCAATCCATTCTATAAAGCAGTTACCTCATAGCTTCATCAAGCAAAGGCTGTAAAATCTGCTTTAACTGCGTCAGCCCGTCTGCCAAAAATTCAATTACTTCATCCCAATTATCGATGTCATTCAATCCATATCCTTGATAGTGTAGGCTTATGCAATTTGTCTTTTTCTCCGGCAATTCTCTCCAGTCGAGTTTGCGACCTAAGATAGTTATATCCTTCGCTTGGCTTTCCAACTTGCGGAAAATCTCTTTGTTCTTTTCGCGGTTGCTCGTGCTTATAAATAATCCTACCCGTGCGCCGTCACTTCGGATAACAGAATTATATGGAATGCCGCTATATCCGCTTGCGCCATAAAGCCAGTTATCCTTGGTTGGTGACACGTTGTTGTAAATCCCTGTTTTTTCACGCATGGCAGGTAAAGTGCGCTCCCAAAAGCTACGTCTAAGTTTGTGGCGGTCGGCTTCATTTTTTGATGATATGGCTTCTTCTTGCTTTTTGGCGGTTAAACGAATTTGATAATCTTGTGCATCTTGAATGGGAATAATTTGCTCCGCATCAAGGTATAGCTTCTCGCCATCTTTATAAGGCGCAACCTTAATACAAGTAATGTCAATACTACCATTGCAATACAATGTACAACCTGCTTGCACTAACTTGATAAAATTTCTTCTAAAAACACAAACCCATTAACCTCAACAGCACGGACATCAACTGAAAGTTCTTTTCTAACCTGATCAATCGTTACATCGTCTAAAAACACAACATCATCAAATCTTAATGCGTTTTTAGGTATTAAAAGCCTATTTCCAAGTTGTTTGTCTTTTAACTGACTAATTATATCATTACCGGTCAATAGCCCGGAGACAGTAACAGTCTCGCCGAAAAAGTTATTTACTATTTTGTAAGGAATCACTGTTATATCCGAAAAAGTCGAATTTATTTTTACACACAAACCACTTATAAAATCAAAAGCAGCCTCACCTGTAACTATAGAAATATCCTTCTTTCCACCTGCGTACTTTGCTTTTTTAACAGCATCATTAAGCTCGCTCTCCATAAGCGCAATCATTCCAACCCCATTTTCGAGCTGTGGAAAATCTTCGTAATGTTCATAATTCGGGATTTTAATGCCGGAACGAATATAAAGTTCATCCGCTGCATAAACAAAGCGGCTTCCGTGCGTTTTCTTAAAAATTTCTCCGAAGTTATCAATTTGCTTAATAATTTTTTCACATTCTTCTGGTGAAAAGGACTCTATAGGATGAAGCCCATCTTTGTATTTTGTTAAGCCGACCGGAACTACAGATAGGCTGTGTCCCAAGTCAATATATTTAACTAGGTCGTTTATCGTTTTATCAAGATTTTCGCCGTCATTAACGCCTTTAACAAGAACTATTTGATAGTTCATCGCAATTCCGGCATCATATAATTTGTCTATCATGCGCATTATATTTTTTGCGTTAGAGTTTTTGAGCATAAACTCCCGAAGGCTAGCGTCTGTAGTATGCACAGATATATTTATTGGCGACAATCTATGCCTAATTATTCTATCCATATCATCATCAGTCATATTAGTCAGTGTTACATAATTTCCGGATAAAAATGACAGACGTGAATCATCGTCCTTAAAGTAAAGCGTTTTGCGCATACCTTTTGGAAGCCTGTCAATGAAGCAAAAAATGCATTTGTTAGCACAGCTTTTTGCATCATCCATTAAGCCGCTTTCAAATACTATGCCTAAGTCCTCATAATCATCTTTTTCAATTTCATAAACTATCTTGGAATCGCTCTTTAAACCAATCTCAAGTTCTATGTATTCATCAAAAATTGCCATTCGGTAGTCAAAAATATCTTGAATAGGCATACCGTTAATATTGAGCAAAATATCACCGGGAGAAATTCCAAGCTCCTCTGCTATGCTGCCTTTTTCGACTTTTATTATCACGTTGTTTTGTGTATTATTCATGACCACGCCTCGCTCTACCCTACTCTTATCGTCTCATAATATTTAATATTCGGCTAAAATACTCAGGTAATTCGGCGTTAAGCTCAATATATTTACCTGTCGTAAGATTTATAAATCCAAGGGTTTTAGCATGAAGCATTTGCCCATTTGTGTTAAAAGGTGAATTTCCAAACCCGTAAACTTCATCACCTACAAGCCCATGCCCAATAGAAGACATATGAACTCTTATCTGATGTGTTCGTCCTGTCTCAAGACTCGCTTCAATGAGTGTGTATTTTCCAAGCCTTTCAATAACTGTATAATGAGTAACCGCATTCCGCCCGCCATGAACTATAGCCATTTTTTTTCTGTCTTTGGGGTGTCTTCCAATTGGTGCATCAATTGCATCGCTGTCTTTTGCTATGTTATTGTATACGAGAGCTATGTATTTCCGTGTCATACTGTGGTCTTTAAGCTGATCTGACAATGATTTATGTGCGTCATCTGTCTTTGCGGCGACTAGAACTCCTGATGTGTCCTTATCAATCCTATGAACAATACCCGGGCGCAAAACGCCGTTTATACCAGACAGCCTACCTGATAAATGATACAAAAGCGCATTAACAAGAGTGCCTTCATAATGTCCAAAAGAAGGATGAACAACCATCCCCTTAGGCTTATTAACAACAATAACCCCTTCATCTTCATAAAGCACATCAAGCGGAATATTTTCCGGGTTTATAGAAAGCTCTTTTGGAACGGGCACTTTTACGTTAATTATATCATTTTCTTTAAGCTTATAACCGGGTTTTTGAACATTCTCGTTTACAGTAACGTTCCCATTTTCAATAAGCTTTTGCAGCGCACTTCTAGAGTAACCAGAAAGCTCATTTGACAAATATAAATCTAAGCGGCTGCTCACATCAAAACCACCGCATAGTATCTCAAATTCTTCAAGAAAATCTTTATTTTTCATATTTTATCATCTTCTTTAATAAAAAACAGCATTATAATTGCCAACATAAAGGTTGCAATAGATACATATATATCTGCGATATTAAAAATCGGGAAATTAATAAACCTTACATGTAAAAAATCAATCACAAAACCGTTAAGCAGCCGATCTATCCCATTTCCGACAGCACCGGAAGCTAATATAACAAGACCTGCCCGCACATAATTATATGGTCTTTTTTGGGGCAATTTAATATAATACCAAACAATCCCTATAAGCACAACTACTGTAAAAACAATAAAAAACCATCGTGCCCCTTGTAATATGCCAAAGCCTGCCCCGCTATTTTCCAGATAAGTAAAGCTGAGGATTCCCGGAATAACAGGATATGTGCCTATAGGCTTAAGCCTTACGACAGCTATTAATTTTGTTATTTGGTCAAAAGCAACGAGCATTATAAACGTTACTATTGGCAATATTATTCTGACACGTGTTGATGAAAATTCTTTCATGAATCAAACCCGCTCTTTCATTAGTACGATTTATAATATGGAGTCAATACTCAAAATTACTTCATCTTTTTCACATAGCTCGTCCACAAATGCGTCCTCAACAGACTTAAGCAGAACGAATCTTATTTTACCGTTCCTAACCTTCTTATCATACCTCATATTTTCATAAATATCATCGGCATCAATATTAGTAAAACCTAAGTCAGATATTTTTGAGGGAATTCCAAGCTTTTTGCACAGATATATATATTTTTCAAAAACATCAAATCCAATATATCCTTTAGCAATTGATAAGTTAAGAGCCACCGTCATTCCAAGACCAACACAGAAACCATGAGGCGCTTTATATTTAAGCAAACTTTCAATGCTGTGACCAAACGTATGCCCAAAATTAAGAATTTCTCTTACGCCGATTTCTTTTTCATCTTTTGATACTATTTCATCCTTTATTTCTACAGAACGACGGATCAAATAGCTGATAATATCATCATCAGAGATTTTATCAACATTAGCAATCAAAAAACCGAAGAGTTCTGCGTCATGAATCAATCCATACTTTATAACTTCTGCCATTCCTTCTAAAAACTGTTCTCTGGGCAAAGTTTTTAAATTACCGATATTAATATAAACAAACTTAGGCTGATAAAACGATCCAACTAAGTTTTTGTGCCCTTCAAAATTAATCCCTGTTTTACCGCCAACACTTGAGTCAACCATCGCCATTAAAGTAGTTGGAATTTGGACATACGGAATCCCACGCATAAATGTTGAGGCGGCAAACCCGCAAATATCCCCGACGACTCCGCCTCCAAGCGCAACAGCAACTGTCTTTCTATCAACCCCGGCAGCTGAAAAAGCTTTATATATCTCTGAAACAGTATCTGAGTTCTTAGATTCCTCACCGGGCTTAATTACATGCATTCCTTTGACAGTAACAACGTCTGAAATTGATGTCAAAAAGCTATTTAGATGCAGCTCTTTAACATTGTTGTCAGTGACTATAAATATACTTCCACCTAATGATTCAATGCGCTTAAAAGCTAAGAAAATATCTTCAAAGTTATCACGAATATATATTAATCCGCAACGAAACTCATCTTCATACATTAATTTTTACCCTTTTTTGTCTGATTTGCATTTTCTTTTTTTGCTTTAGCACTCGCTTTTTGCTCTCCGGCATTTTTCATGCCTTTAATATCAACGATATAAATGCCGGCAAGATCAATCTTAACAGACTTTTTAACCGGCAGGGCGTTAAAAATACGCTTATCACACATAAGAGTCATTATCTGAGGTCCTATTTTTGCTTTTACAAGCGGAGTTTTCATAACTTTATGAATTTTAGGAACTTGCTCCAAAGCTGACTTGGGTAAGTTTGCTTCTGATAACTTACCCATTTTTTTATCAATTACAAATATTTCCACTGATTGACGTGTGCGGTCAACTATGCTGTTATGCTCCACCGTTTTCTTGCTTGCCCATCTGTTAAGAAAATAAAGTACGGCAACAATACCAATTACAACAACAGCAACTATAATGATAATATCCCCAAAGCTCATTTGTATTTCCTCCTGAATTTTCTACATGATACGCTCTTTTTTTATTAGCCAAAGAGCTTTTCTATCTTCTCAGCTAAAGATTTAGCCTCGGTCTCAATAATATTTTGATCTTTTCCTTCGATCATAACACGAACCATAGGCTCTGTGCCTGACGGTCGGATAAGGACACGACCTTCATTTTCAAACTTTTCTTCGATTCGTTTTATTTCACTGATTATAGTTTCATCAGTTAAATAATCATTTTTCTTTTCGGGCGCAACTTTTGCATTTATAAGAACCTGCGGCAAAATAGTCATTAAATTATTAAGCTGAGAAAGTGGTTTACCTTCTGATTTTATTATGCTGCAAAGCTTTAATGCTGTTAAAATTCCATCACCAGTCGGGTTGTGTTCAAGAAGTATAATATGCCCCGATTGCTCGCCGCCGAGCGTGAACCCGCCTTCGATCATTCGTTCAAGTACATACCTGTCACCGACGTTTGTCCTCTCGATAGTTATTCCATGCTCTTTGCCCATGAGGGTAAGACCTAAGTTACTCATAACGGTTGCCACTATTGTATCATTAGCCAATTTCCCGGATTTTTTCATTTGATGACCCAAAATCGTCATTATTTCATCGCCTTCGACTACTTTTCCGCTTTCATCAACGGCAAAACAACGGTCACCATCACCATCAAATGCAAAACCTACATCCGCATTTGTTTCTTTTATGAATTTTGATAATGCATTTACATGCGTTGAACCACAGTCATGATTAATATTTACACCATTCGGTTCATTACCCATCAAGAATACTTCTGCACCTAACTGCTTAAATATAATCGGAGCAGCAATATATGTAGCACCATTCGCACAGTCAAGAGCTATTTTCATTCCTGACAAAGAAATATTATCCACCGCCGAACCTAAAAACTTAACATAATCATCGGTCGCATTCGTGCATATTTCTGATCGTCCAACCTTTTCACCTATTGGTCGAGGTAGTTCGGATGTTTTTTCAAGCATGTACCCCTCAATCTCATTCTCAAGCGCATCGGGAAGCTTGTAACCATTACCACTGAAAAACTTTATCCCATTATCTTGAAACGGATTATGAGAAGCTGATATAACAACTCCTGCATCAAGACCATACTTGCGTGTTAAATACGCAACAGCAGGTGTCGGGACAACGCCTGCGGAGTATACAGTAGCCCCTACGGAGCACATCCCGGCAGTGAGTGCCGCCGCTAGCATATCTCCTGATATTCTTGTGTCCATTCCTATTATTATTTTTGGTGAATGATTTGTAGATTTTGTCAAAACATAAGCCCCAGCTCTTCCAAGATCAAAAGCAAGCTCAGGAGTGAGCTGTTTGTTTGCAATTCCTCTAATTCCATCTGTTCCAAATAATTTTCCCATTTGTTCCCTCCAAAATTATATAAATTTCTCAATATCTATTTGTGTTGCTGTAAAATCTCTTCCAAATACTGATTTGCAAGTTCTTCTAAATTTAACTGTATCATCACTTACATAAAACTCATGTTCAGGTGATTCTCTACTTTCTGACAGCATATTATTTTCTGTTAAGAACTCCTTTAAACTTCCGGCAACGGAAACGGCAGAATTAATTATTGTTATTCCGCCAACAACACGAGATATACATTCTATTAATAGCGGATAATGTGTGCATCCAAGAAGTAAACTGTCAATCTCTTTGTCTATCAGTTCTTGCAAGTATATTTCAGTTGTAATATTAGCTACGCTGTTTGAAGTCCATCCTTCTTCCGAAAGAGGAACGAATAGCGGACATGCTTTTGAATAGACAATTATTCCCGGCTTTGCGGCTTTAAGAGCTTTTTCATATGCCCCGCTTTTTATAGTACCCTCGGTTCCGATAACACCTACGACGTTATTTCTTGTAGCATCAAGACAACTTGAAACACCCGGGTTTAAAACATCTATAATAGGTATATCAAATTCTTCAAGCAATTTATCAAGGCTGTTTGCGCATACAGTGTTACATGCCGCAACTATCGCCTTTACGCCGCTGTCTTTAAGAAAATTAACCATCTGACGGCTGTATTTCGTAACGGTTTCCTTTGATTTGCTGCCATAGGGAACTCTTGCGGTATCACCAAAATAAATTATTGTTTCATTCGGCAAAATTTTCATAACTTCGCTTGCAATAGTAAGTCCACCAACACCGGAATCAAATATTCCTATTGGTCTTGAATCCAAAATTTCACTTCCCCTTTTATAGTGTGCAGGCACAAACCGAAGCACTCTAAGTGATATAATCAACGCCTGTTGCGTTATTCATAATTTCCAAATGCCGATTAAGATTGCGATATTTCGTATAGGTGTAATAAAAGCTCCAAGCAAACCCAAACCCCATCGCAAGACAAATTATAGAAGTTGCAACAGGTAGACCGGCATCATAAAATAGCGAACCAATTCCTGCTGTAAACAAAAATACTATGAGCATAATGTTAGCGATATTACACATTACGGCACGACGAGAATAAGGTACAGCTGTTATTTCACACCCCTTTGAAGTGCTTTTAACATGACCCTTTAAGCCGGGAGGGGTATATGAAAACTTAAGCTTTGTAGTCCCTATCGGATCATAAACAAGGCGGAATTCGCTCTCCTTGTCGTTTATATTCCTATATGAAAGTGTCATCGGGAACATGATTTTCTTTTGGAGAAGTGCTTGATCAGCTGCACTCTCTATAACTATTTTTGACTTTTTTGGTGTATTCCATTTATACTCTATGCTCATCTGTTATTTATCCCCCTACTCGCCGGTATCTTTTGTTTTTTATATTGACATTAAAATAAGCCTGTCAATCAAGTCAGAGAAATTTACACCCATTTCAGCCCAAAGCATAGGAAACATACTTATTTTTGTAAAGCCCGGCATTGTGTTTATTTCGTTGAACAAAATGTTACCTGTTTCGTCTTCAATAAAAAAGTCTGCCCTTGCGAGACCCGAACATTCGGTTGCTTTGAAGATTTTGATTGACATTTCCTTTATTTTTTCATGCATTTCTTCGCTAATATCAGCTGGGATAACTGTTCTTGACCCACTTTTAATATATTTTGCATCATAATCATAAAATTCGCCGTCTGCTAATATCTCTCCTGCAACAGTTGCCGAGACTTCTCCGTCATATCTACCTAAAATTGCACATGAAAATTCCCTGCCTGCTACCATTTTTTCAATTATTATCTTATTGTCAAATTCAAGTGCATTTTCCACAGCATTTAAAAGCTCTGATTTTTCAGACACCTTTGTAATACCTATCGAAGAGCCTGTTTTCGATGGTTTAACAAAGCATGGATAGCCAATTTTACTACGCACTTTTCTCTCAATTTTCTTGAAATCAGCTGTTTCAGATGCATTTAAGACTAAAGAATCAACTTGCTTAACCTTAAGACCGCTTACGACAGATTTTGTCGCAGCTTTATCAATACAAACTGCGGAACTAAACACTCCGCAGCCAACATATGGAATTCCCGCAAGCTCACAAAGACCCTGTATCGTACCATCTTCCCCATACATTCCATGCAAAACCGGGAAAACAATATCCACAGGAACGATTTTAACTTTATCATTTACAATCCGAAGCAACCCTTTGTCTGACCTGTCCGGGCTTAAAACAGCTTTTGTCCCAAATCTGCTCCATTTGATATTGCTTAAATTATCAACAGCACCGTCATATAAAAGCCATTCACCCTCTTTTGTTATATATACTGGGATTATGTTATATTTATCTTCCGGCATATTTGATACTATGGCAGCTGCTGACATTTTAGAAACTTCATGTTCCGGACCTGCTCCGCCAAATAAAACAACTAAATTTGGTCTGTTCAATCTATCACTCATTTCCATTAAAATCATTTTCGATATATATTAAAGAATATTCTCATGCTCACAATTAATTGACAATCATTTTAAGTATTTATATTAACATAGCGAGAAGGAAGTGGCAATAGTGTATTTAAAGAGCATAAAATACAAAATTTTATAAGCAATACACAACTGCAAATTATGAAAAACCTAAATAATCAAAGAAAACAAAAGCATTTTAAAGATATATTAAGATTTATCGTGATTTTAGGCTACACTCAGTGTTTGCAATATCAATGCTATTATCTTAATATTAGAAAGGTTTTAGCACTCATCTTCATTGAGTGCTAATAGCAAGAAATAGAGTTTAAAACTCAAATATAGAGGAGGAAGCAACTTATGAAATTAAAACCCTTGGGCGACAGAGTAGTTATTAAGCAGCTTGATGCCGAAGAAAAAACAAAATCAGGAATCGTATTACCAACTCAATCTCAAGAAAAACCGCTTCAAGCAGAAGTAGTTGCAGTAGGCGCAGGCGGCGTTATTGATGGCAAAGAAATCAAAATGGAAGTAAAAGTTGGAGATAAAGTAATTTATTCAAAATATGCAGGTACAGAAATTAAAGTTGAAAATGTTGAATATATCATCGTTAAGCAAAATGATATTTTGGCGATTGTAGAGTAATAAAACCCCGGATTCAAAAAACCATTAAAATGCAGGAGGAATAAATTTTATGGCAAAGCAACTTAAATTCGCTGCTGATGCTCGCGCTTCTTTAGAAAGCGGCGTTAATCAATTAGCAGATACAGTTAAAATTACATTAGGCCCTAAAGGTCGCAATGTTGTACTTGATAAAAAATATGGCACGCCACTTATAACAAACGATGGCGTAACAATAGCTAAGGAAATTGAACTTGAAGACGCTTTTGAAAACATGGGTGCGCAAATAGTTAAAGAAGTCGCAACAAAAACTAACGATGTTGCCGGTGATGGAACAACTACAGCAATCGTTTTAGCACAAACAATGATTCAAGAAGGTCTTAAAAATATCGCTGCGGGCGCAAATCCTATTATTTTAAGAAAAGGTATGCAAAAAGCGACTGACGCTGCTGTTGAATCTATTAAATCTGAAAGCCAAAAAGTTGATGGCAAAAACCATATAGCTAAAGTAGCGGCTATCTCTGCCGGGGACAACGAGGTTGGGGAAATGATAGCTAACGCTATGGAAAAAGTTTCAAATGATGGCGTTATAACAGTCGAAGAATCTAAAACGATGTTTACTGAGCTAGAACTTGTTGAAGGTATGCAGTTTGACAGGGGTTATCTCTCCGCTTATATGGCTACTGACATGGAAAAAATGGTTGCAACTCTTGATGACCCTTATATACTCATCACTGACAAAAAAATCTCTAACATTCAAGATTTGCTCCCGGTTCTTGAGCAAGTTGTTCAAACAGGTTCAAAACTTCTTATCATCGCAGAAGATGTTGAAGGTGAAGCACTTACAACGCTTATTGTTAACAAGCTTAGAGGAACTTTTGTCTGTGTTGCTGTTAAAGCTCCAGGTTTTGGCGACAGAAGAAAAGCTATGCTTGAAGATATTGCGATCTTAACAGGCGGCCAAGTCATTTCTGAAGAAGTTGGACTTGACCTTAAAGAAGCGACTCTTGAAATGCTTGGCAAAGCAAAAACTGTTAAAATCGAGAAAGAAACTACAATCATTATTGATGGTACGGGCGACAAAGCAGCTATCAGTGCAAGAGTTGGGCAAATCAGAAGCCAAATTGAAGAAACAACTTCTGAATTTGACAAAGAAAAGTTGCAAGAAAGACTCGCAAAGCTTGCAGGCGGAGTAGCTGTTATTAAAGTTGGCGCACCTACTGAAACTGAACTTAAAGAGAAAAAACTTCGCATGGAAGACGCTCTGGCGGCTACTCGAGCAGCAGTTGAAGAAGGCATTATTACAGGCGGAGGACTTGTGTTCATTTCTGCCATAAAAGAAGTTAAAAAAGCAGTTAAAGGTCTTACAGGTGACGAAAAAACAGGTGCGGAAATCATCATTAAAGCTCTTGAAGCTCCTGTACGTCAAATAGCTGAAAATGCCGGTCTTGAAGGTTCTGTTATCGTAAACAGGCTTAAAAACAGCGGTAAAGGCATTGGCTTTGATGCTTTGACTGAAAATTATGTTGATATGATAGCAACGGGTATTATCGACCCTGCTAAAGTTTCTCGTACTGCGCTCCAAAACGCTACATCAGTTGCGGCTACTTTCCTTACAACAGAAGCTGTTGTTGCGGATATTAAAGAGCCGGAACCTATGATGCCTCCGGGCGGCGGAATGGGAATGATGTAATAAAAACTATAACACTTTGGAATTATTGGATAGGTCACGCTCTCGGCTGACCTATCCATTTATTTTATAAAGGAGAGGTCATATGCCTGATTTACTAAAGAATATGTATAACTATGAGTCGCTTCATAAACTCGCCTTAAATATTAAGTCTGTTTACGACCCATTTCAAGCTGATAAATTTGTAGAATCAATAATGGATGAGACTTGGGACAATCTGGAGTTGAAAGCCAGAGGGCGGCAAATATCATTAAGTTTAGGGAAGTTTTTGCCGACAAGCTATAAAGAAGCTATCAGCATTATCGATAAAGTAATAACTGCCTATGGCAACTGGCTAGATGGCTTTTTTTGCATGTTCTTTTTGGATTTTATTGAGGTTTATGGGCAGGATGAAAAAGATTGGGATATATCAATAGCCGCTTTAGAAAGGTATACCATCCATGCATCTGCGGAATTTGCCGTTAGACCGTTTATAATCAACCATGAAGAACGCATGATGGAACAAATGTATGTTTGGTCAAAACATGAAAACGAAGATGTAAGAAGGCTCGCCAGTGAAGGATGCCGCCCTATGCTGCCTTGGGCTGTGGCTTTGCCAAAGTACAAAGCAGACCCTGCCCCGATCTTGCCAATATTGGAACAGCTAAAGACTGACCCTGCGTTTTATGTTCGCAAAAGTGTTGCTAATAATCTAAATGATATCTCCAAAAACCATCCGGACTTAGTTGTAAGCCTTGCTAAAAAATGGTACGGTAAAAATGAACATACTGATTGGATCGTAAAACATGGCTGTAGAACTCTGCTTAAAAAGGGTAACCGTGATGTATTAGCTATTTTTGGATTCGAAGATGCTAGCTCTGTAGAAGTTTACGACTTTGCCTTAGATGCAACATCAGTTTCAATCGGAGAAGATATTACTTTTTCTTTTGCGATTTTAGCAAGACAATCGACAAAAATTAGGTTGGAATACGGAATTGACTATGTAAAATCAAATGGAAAAAGAAACAGAAAAATTTTTAAAATATCAGAAATTTCATTAAAAGAAAATCAAAAAAATAGCTATGCCAAAAAACATTCTTTTGCAGATGTAAGCGTAAGAAAACATTATCTGGGAATTCATTCTGTTACGCTTATTATAAATGGAATGGAACAAGAACGGCTTGACTTTGAATTAATTTGAGAAGATATGGAAATAATATATTGATATTCTCAGTGTGTGAGGGTATAATGGAATGGGAAAATACTCTTTAATGTAAGGAGCTGCCTTCATGAGAAACCAAGTAAGACCCGCCGCAAAGGGCATAAAACCTAAAAAGGGCAAAAAGGCTGTTAGCATATTAGTGTCGCTGTCAATAATTATTTTAATAGTTATGGCGTTTGTCTATTTTAGACTACACTCTGCGGAAACAGCGGATTTAGGGTTTAATCCGGAAAGAGCAGCAGAAGCCTATCAGCTTTATCAACAGATTATTAATTTTGACCATATAACAGACTACCCGGAAACCCCTGAAGAAGTTATGGAACTTTATCTTAAAACAGTTCGGCTTTTATATGGAGATATGCTGCGAAACGAATATTTTATGGTTAACGTTATCGAAAGGCAAAGAACGTTTTTAAGCGAAGATATATTAAGCCGCAACAGAATTGGAGACCAGGTTTATAACTTCTTTGAGAAACTTGAAGAACTTCAAGAAATGAACGTTGTCACATTTTATACCGAGCAAAGACCTCCTATATTTCCAAATATTGAAAGAAATGTCTGCCAAATAAGAGTAATAAAATACAACACCGGTGTAAGAAACACCCACCTTGTTTACACGTTAAGCGCAGATAACCCTTCACGAAGATGGAGGATTATATATTGGGAAGTTACTGATTCTAACTTTAATCCTATTACAGAAATAGACTAAAAACAATCATAAAAATGCCTTGTGTTTACAGGGCATTTTTTTATGACTATTTTAGATATTTTTAATACATAAACCGCATTGACCAAAAGAGATTAAATGTGTATAATACAAGTAACAATTAGCTTGAAAAATCTACTAAAAAAGAAGGGGTTTGTTTGAACACAAAAGAATTTTTAATTAAAATGAGTAATGCTGTAGGCGTTTCCGGTTATGAAGCTGAACGAGCTGAAATTATAATCGAATATTTAAAAAGTTTTTGCGATGAGATCTCAACTGATAAAATCGGCAATGTTATCGGCATTAAAAAAGGTAAAGGTAAAGGAAAGCTTATGCTGTCAGCGCATATGGATGAAATCGGGCTTATGGTTTCACATATTGATGAGCAAGGGTTTCTTGGTGTTACACAAATAGGTGGCTTTGATCAAAGAACACTTTTGGCTCATGAAGTTGTTATTCATGGCAAAAAAGACAAAGTTTACGGCATTATCGGCATAAAGCCTCCACATATTACAACGCCTGAAGAAGCAAAAAAATCAATTAAGCTTGAACATCTTCTAATCGACACAGGTTATGATGTTGAAGAAGTGAAAGAGCTCATTTCAATCGGCGATCTTATCACTATAAACAGACAAGTTGTTGAACTCAAAAATAATAGGATCGCAGGAAAATGTATGGATGATACCGCAGGTATTGCTACATATGCAACAATACTTGAAAGACTTAAAGGCTTTGATCATGATCTGGATATCTATTTTGTTGCATCTGCCCAGGAAGAGGTTGGCGTAAGAGGTGCTCAAGTCGCCGCACAACATATCGAACCGGACCTTGCAATCGTGCTTGAAGTTGGATTTGGTAAGTCATCAGAAGGATCAGACGATGGAAAGTGCTTAGTAGGTGAAGGCGTAGAAATAGTAACAGGTGTAAACATCCACCGTAAAATGTTTAAAACTCTAAAAGAGGTTGCAAAGAAAAATGGGATTAAACACCAAGTGACAGTTTATGCCGGAATGACTCCAACTGACTGCCGGGCTATTCAAGTGACAGGTAAAGGAGCAGCAACTTCACTTTTACAAATTCCAACAAGGTATATGCATACATCTGTTGAAACGCTCTCCATGGACGATGTTGAAGCAACCGGACGGCTTATTGCTGAGTTTATAATTAATTTTAACAACTGCAATTTGGAGGAATTTTTATGCTTATAAAAAAATTAACAGACATAAACGGACTTCCTTCATACGAGGACGATGTCCGTGCAGCTATAAAAGAAGAAATCAAAGATTTCGTTGATAATATGTACACCGATAGAATGGGCAACCTTATAGCCGTTAAAAACGAAAAAGCCGACGGTATGCATATTGGACTTTCTGCCCATATGGATGAAGTTGGCATGGTTGTAACAACGATTGAAAAAAGCGGGATGATTAGGTTTGATACTTGGGGCGTGCTTCCTAAGGTTATGCTTTCAAAAACCGTTAAAATAGGTAAAAACCAAGTTATTGGAGTTATCGGTTCAAAGCCTGTACATCTTCAAAAACCCGAAGAGCGGCTGACTGTTTTAGATCTTGACAGAATTTACATTGATATAGGAGCGACATCAAAAGAAGACGCTGAAAAATACGTTGAAATCGGTGATTATATTGCATTTGACAGCGAATACAGGGAAATGGGCAGACACAAAATTAAAGCGAAAGCACTAGACGACAGGCTCGGTTGTGCAGCTATAATTGAGATGTTTAAATCTGATATTCCCCACAAATTAACAGCTGTATTTTGCGTACAGGAAGAGGTTGGTCTTAGAGGCTCTGCTGTTGCAGCTAATCAAATATTTGTTGATTTGATGATCAACTTAGAAGGTACTGTTTGTGCAGACAGCGAAGATATTGAAGAACATTTAAGGGTTACAACGCAAGGCGCAGGACCGGCATTGTCAATCAGAGATACAACATCAATATATATCAAAAAATACTACCAACAAATGATTGATGTTGCAAAAGAAAACAATATCCCGCTGCAATTCAGGCGATCAGGTGCAGGCGGAACGGATTCACTTAACTATCACACAGCTCATGGAGGAACGCCTGTTATCGGGCTTGCCGTTCCTTGCAGGTATATCCATACCCCTGTTTCAATGTGTGATAAAAGGGATTACGAAGCGCTTCTTGCCTTGGTTAAAGCGTTTATTCTCAAATATGGTCAGGAGGGTACTAAATAATGAATACCGAATTATTGAAAAGCATTTGCACGCTAAAAGGTGCTTCAAGCGAAGAAGGAGCTATCGCTGAATTTATAATAGAGCAAATTAAAGATTATGTTGACGATTATAAAATTGACACACTCGGAAATTTAATTGTACATAAAAAAGGCAATGGCAAAAAAATGATGCTCGCAGGACATATGGACCAAATAGGTATGATGGTTACGTATATTGACAAAGATGGCTTCATCCACTTTACAAACATTGGTGGGCTTAACCCAACAGTAATTCACAGCGCATGTGTTATTTTTTCAAATGGAACTACAGGGATCGTAAACTGTGAACGCATTGAAGAGCCTGCAAAAATGACGATTGATAAAATGTACATTGACATTGGCGCAATTTCTAAAGAAGAAGCTGAAAAATACGTTCAAATAGGCGATATTTGCGTATACTATGGCGAAACGATTGTGGATGACCACAAAGTTATGACCCCTTACCTTGATGACAGACTTGGCTGTTTCATAATGATTGAAGCACTAAAGAAGCTTAAAAATCATGCATTTGATTTGTATTTTGTATTTACTGTTCAAGAAGAGGTAGGTCTTCGAGGTGCGAAAACTTCTGTCTATACTGTTGACCCGGATTATGGAATTTCATTTGATGTAACAATCTCTTCCGACACACCAAAATGTAGAAAACTTCCGCAAAAATTTGACGGCGGTGCATGTATCAAAATAAAAGATATGTCAATTCTTTGCCATCCTAAAATTATCAAGCATATGGAAAAATGTGCAAAAGACGGCAATATTAAGTATCAATTTGAAATACTTGAAGCAGGAGGAACGGACTCAGGAGCAATACATCTCCACGGCAGCGGCGTACCATCCGGCGTTATATCAATACCAACTAGATACGTTCATTCAATGAACGAAATGGCAAGACTTTCTGATATTCAAGACTGCATTGATTTGACTGTTAAAGTTCTTGAAACCGCAATAGACTAAACTAATATTGGAGGATTACTATTATGACAACTGAAAAACTTATGGATTTAGCCTTAGAAGTGGCACAGCTTAAAGAAATGCCTAATGACTGCGGAATTACTGTAAAAGGCGAAAATATCAAAAAGGTATTAATGGGCGTAGATATGGATACGCCGGAATTAATGCTTGCACAGCAATTAGGTTACGATCTTGTTGTAACGCATCACCCGCGCCATACTAACGTTGATATGCTTGATGTTTTGGACGAGCACATTCTTAAGCTAGAAGCTTTGGGCGTGCCAAGAAATAAATCACAAAAGCTGATAAAAGAGAGAAAAAACGAACTGAGCTACAACCAACACGTATCAAATTCAAGAAGAAGTGAAAGTGCAGCACAGCTTTTAAACATGCCGTTTATGTCGATACATACCCCGGCTGATGTAATTGGTGAGAGCATTGTTCAGCAGTTTTTGGATGAAAAATTCAAGGATAAACCCGGAACAACTGTTCAAGACATTGCCGAGGCTCTTGAAGAACTTGGCGAGTACAAAAATTCCGCAAGAAAACCTGTTATACGTGTTGGAGACAAAGAAAGCTATGCGGGTAAAATCTACGTACTTATGTCCGGACTTACAGGTCCGGGTGCTGATGTTTTAAAAGAATATTTTGAAGCGGGAGTTGGAACACTTGTAATGATGCACATACCTGAAGCAGATGCTAAAAAACTGAAAGAACAAAACATCGGGAACGTGCTTATAGCAGGTCATATGTCCAGTGACTCTTTTGGTCTTAACAAAATCGCAGAAAAATGGGCTGAATTTGGCGTTGAAACTACAATGATGTCCGGGGTTGTAAAGGCTTAAATAAAATAATAAAGCGAGAGTGTGCTTTTCATGAGAATCAAAACTAGAATATTTGCGGCACTATTTATTGCACTATTTGCCGTTTCATTTTTACTAACAACTACCATTTATGCTAGCGATGTAATCAATGTAAGCATTGAATGGGAGGTTGTGAGCTTTGAAGGGCAGCCCCCTGTAATAGTTGACGGCAGAACACTCGTGCCTGTGCGTGGTGTATTTGAGCAATTGGGGTTTGATGTTAGTTGGAACGACACAACTCGCCAAGCAATGCTAGTAAATGATGAGTATGTTGTGCTTCTCAATATTGGCAGTGATATTTTCACTGTAAATGGTAGAGAGTACACCCTTGATGTCACTGCACAAATTATCGGTGGATCTACAATGTTGCCGATTCGTGCTGTGCTTGAAAGTGTTGGCTATTATTTGAATTGGTTTGAGGAAACGCAAACGGTTTTTATATCAACAACACCTTTTGAGAGACCAGATTATATAACTATTCGTGGAGTGCAGTATAGTACGGATTTGACTTCACTTGATTTGAGCTCTATGGGATTAACTAACGCGGATATTGTGCCTTTGCGGTATATGATGAATTTGACGGAGTTGAATTTGTTAATCAATCAAATCAGTGATTTAACATCTTTGTCAAGCCTCACTAATTTGAATCAGCTTCAGCTAGGAGCTAATCAAATCAGCGACTTAACTCCTCTGTCTAGCCTTGCAAGCTTAATTGAACTAGAGTTGACCGACAACCAAATCAGTGACTTGACCCCCCTTTCAAATCTCGCAAATTTGACTAGGTTGAGCTTGCTATTCAACCAAATAAGCGATTTATCTCCTCTGTCAGGTCTATCAAATTTGAATGTTCTGGAATTAATATACAATCAAATCAATGACTTGACACCGCTATCTGCACTTACAAATTTGAATTGGCTAAGCTTGGATACTAATCAATTCGCTGACATTACGCCACTATCAACCCTCACGAATTTGATCTATTTGAGTTTGGGCGGCAACCAAATTAGTGACTTAACACCATTATCAAACTTAACAGGTCTGACTGATTTACGTCTGGGAGGCAGGCAATTAAACAATTTAGCACCTCTGTCTAATCTTACAAATCTGAGGAGATTCTTCTTGAATGATACCTCAATTAGTGACTTAGTGCCCCTGTCAAACCTCACAAATTTATACAGATTGCACTTGCAGGACAATAAAATCAGCGACCTAACACCGTTGTCAAATCTTGCAAGTTTGAGAATTTTACTTTTATCAGATAACGACATCAGCAACTTAATACCTCTGTCTGATTTAATGAATTTGGAGTATTTGGAGTTAATTGACAATCCCATTAGCGACTTATCTCCTGTAGCTCATATTGACAATGTTGTTACGACAAGATGGTCAGATACAGGCAATAATTAGCAAAACTTAAACTTGGGGTGATATCAATGAAAATCAAAATGAAAGTTTTAGCAACAGCGTTGGTTGTAATATTTGCTAGTTCAATTCTACTATCAAATATTACTTATGCCAACGAATCAATCAATGTAACAATCGAAGGAGAACTTGTAAACTTCGCAGGACAACGCCCGGTTATTGTAGACGGCAGAACGCTTGTTCCTGTACGAGGTGTATTTGAGCAGTTAGGTTTTGATGTGAGTTGGGATGGTTCAACCCGTCAAGCAACGTTAACAAGCGATGATTATATCGTAATTCTCACTATCAGCAGTGATGTATTTACTACAAACGGAGAAGAACATATCCTTGATGTGCCTGCGCAAATTATCGGCGAGTCTACTATGCTTCCTATTCGTGCTGTACTTGAGAGTGTTAGATATCATGTAAATTGGTCAGCAGAGGAACAAACTGTCATAATAACGCCGGCTGTAATAATCCAAGGAGAGCTATTTCCTACATCCGGTAGAGAGTTGGACTTAACTTTAATGCTTTTAACAAACGATGATATTAAGCCACTTGAATACATGATATACCTGGAATCACTTCGATTAGATGATAACCAAATAAGTGATTTATCATCTCTTTCTAACTTGACTAATTTAAGAGATTTGTCTTTAAGTAACAATCAAATAAGTGATTTAGCACCACTTGCTAATTTGAAAAACTTAGAGTCTCTTGAGTTGTTTGGAAATGAAGTTAGCAATATAACCCCGCTAAGCGAATTAACGTATTTGAACTTCTTAGGTCTTGGTTCTAATCAAATAAGTGATTTAAAACCGTTTGCGGAGACATTAACTGCACTGCCAAGCTTAGCAAAAATAAGCCTATCTTGGAATCAAATCAGTGATATAACACATTTAAGTGGCTTAGAAAACTTGACAGAGCTTTGGTTGCATGAAAATGAAATTTATGACATAACACCGTTAGCCGACTTAACAAACCTAACAGCATTGCGGATTCCTTGGAATGATATAAGTGATTTAGCTCCGATAGCCGGCTTAGTTAACTTAACGACATTGCAGTTGACTGACAACCGTATCAGTTATTTATCACCGTTAAGCAGACTGACTAATTTGACTATGTTAGAGCTAAATTCTAATTTAATAAGCGACTTGACCCCTCTTTCCGGGTTGCCAAACTTGACAGAGTTAAGTTTATGGGGAAATCTAGTCACTAATTGGGAGCCTGTGGCACATATTGATAATGTCTCAGGGCGACCATAGAATATCCACTTCATTGATAGGGCGTGTTCAAAAATTTAGCAAAAGCTAATTTATTGAACACGCCCTAATTAATTGCTTGCTTCTCCACTATTCAGATGCCCTAAGCACCCGTTTCTCACCATCTCGCCGAGTAAAGTTCCGGTTATCAAAATACTCAAGTATCAATAAGCAATATTTTCTGCTCGAACCTGTCATATCTCTAAGCTCAGCAATAGTTAAGCTTCCGTTTTGGTGCATATGCTTTTTTATCATATCTTTTGCCGCATCCAAATGTATAATATGCAAAAAGTTAACATCGTCAAGCATTATAAGGGTTTTCTTTATCATCGAATCAAAAACTTCAAGGGAAGCCCTATCTTTTGCGACATCTGCCTTTGCAGGCGGCGTATACTTTGCATCAAGATATGTTTTTTCTATTCGATCATAGATTTTTTGCTGTGCATCATTGTATTTTTGTTCGAAAGAGTACAGGGAAATGATATTTTCGAATGTTTTAAATGTTTTGTCCTTGCAAAAAATCGAAATCAACAAATCAAATTCTTTAGACTTAAGAGGAAGTGCCGCTTTTGAACGAAGTTCTTCTTTAATCATACCGGGTTTTAAGCCGAATTTATTGTGAAACCCTGCGACAAGCTCAATAAGTTTCGCCCGCCAATCTTCAATTGTATCGATGTGAAGATAAAGATTATTGATAACAACTACAGCATCATCACTAATTAGCTTACCAACCGCATCTTCCGCTTGTTTTTCGTTTTGAGATGAAAGAGAAGCAAGGGATTTTAATGTCATAGGCTCTTTCGATTTTCTTAATATGCCGTCAATAACGTCAGAATCAGAACCTTGAAGTTTAACAGATAAAGATGCTACGTCATTTTCGTTGACTTTCCTGCGCTTTTTTGGCAAAGGATCTAATATTTTTCCACCGCCAATAGTCTCCATAGGTGAATAGCGCCTAACAACAAAAGCATCATCTTTCTTGACATACACATCTTCTTCAAAGCGAAGTTGGCAAAAGCATGATTCACCGGGTAAAAGTGCTTCTTTATCTTGATCCCAAAGCGGAACAAACCTTGCAAATATCTCTTTTGATCCCAAATAAACTCTTAGCCTGTCCCACATTTTTAGGTTTATCTTCGTGTTTTTACTGGCAGTAAGCTGTGCATCCGCAATATTTGTGCGCATGACTGAATCTTTAGCCGCTAAAACATCTCCACGTGTTAGCTCAGAAGCTTTAAGCCCGGCAAGATTAAGCGCAGCTCTTTGACCGGCATATGCAATTTGGCGGTTTTCTTCATGGACTTGAATGTTTTTAATTTTTGCCGCACTCACTTCATCATTACCATAATGATATATACATAGTTCGTCGTTTAAGCCAATTTTTCCCTCTGAAAGAGTGCCGGTTACAACTGCTCCAAACCCCTTTTTTGTAAAAACCCTGTCAATATTAAGCCTTGGGGCTGACTTTGAATTGCGTTCTTCGGTTTTAGCTGCAAGTTCGTCTATTTTTGAAATAAGCTTGTCAAATCCACTTCCTGAAACGGAATCTACCATTACTATTTCTTTATCCTCAAAAAATGTTCCCTCAAGCCTTTCCTTTACATCCTGTGCAGCAAGTTCTTTCATATCTTCATCGGCAAGACCGCATTTAGTTAAAACTACAAGCCCCTCTTTAATGCTAAGAAAGCTGATTATATCAGCATGTTCAATTGTTTGCGGCTTAACGCCCTCCGTTGCTGCAACTATTAAAAGAGCTATATCAATACCACATGCCCCGGCTATCATGTTCTTTATAAAACGTTCATGCCCTGGAACATCAACTATTCCCGCCCTTTTGCCGCTTGGGAGATCGAAATAAGTAAACCCTAAATTGATTGAAATTCCACGCTTCATTTCCTCCGGTAAAGTATCGGTATTATTCCCCGTAAGGCTGCGCACAAGCGTTGTTTTTCCGTGATCAATATGTCCCGCTGTTCCTATTATTATATTTTTCATGGTTTTGCTCCTATGCTTCATTTGCAATATCTCATACTTTCCCGCATTTAAAAACACGCATAAAATCGCAGGATTTTTGGCACAAGGCTAGGAAACGACGACGACATGTGCCCGAAGGCACACTAAAAGGAGATGACGACGTATTGTGCCAAAAAGACAAGATTTTAAAGTGTTTTTAACTACAGAAAAGTATCAATGGCTTATTATAACATTTGCATGTGATTTCTGCAAATTTAAGATTAGAAAACGACTATTCGCTTGTTAGAAAATAGCCGTTAAATAGGTTAATTGCCAAAATCATTATGATAAAATGGTCATGGAGCATTAGTATTCTCGCCGATAATGACACTGATTTTAACAACGTGCGAACAAAAATAATTATAGACTTTCAACATGAGATAAGATATAGTGTTTATTGAAACGACATCTCTTTATGCGTTATTATTTTTGTATGAAGTTTCGTAGTGAATTTATAGTTGAGTAGTTGCCGTTTCGTCGTTTATGTCTTACTACGACAAAACCATATGGATGTTTTCGAGATGTAACTGAATTAGAGGAGATGTGAAAATATGTATTTCAATGACTTTGACCCCAGCGAACCGCGAGAACGAGGTTCTGTTGTTTGTTGTAAAGAACACACAAAGGAAAGCAAAAGATTCAAAAAACTCGACAAATAGCAAAAAAATTGCGGCGAAGCCTCTTGAAAAATATTTTTCAGGAGATTGCCGCAATGAAGAATTATATTCCAATCTCCACAAAAAGTGCCATCATACCATACGTAATCAGGGCAATCCCAGAGACAACGTGGCTTAAAGCAGCCGGGATTCGTTTCACATGTCTGGTTCTTGCCAAATGGAATGACAATGTAGAATATATAAAATGTGCAAGCGCAACAATAATAGGGATAATTAAAGTTGAATCAGGGATAAAAAGGAGTGTAAGCCCCATTGTTATCAACATTGCCTCAATGCTCATTACGATCCCTACAATGATAATTGTTTTAATTGAGATATTTACTTCATCCGTAGACCCTTTACGGCGTCTAATATGCTCAGCTATGAAATAATGAAAAATTGTCCAAAGCCCGAGAGTGATGAACGCAAACCCTACAATATAGTCAGGTTCAAACGGTATCAATTCATAAATCTGCCCTGCTACAAAAAAGCCGAGTATGCAAAGTCCAAATAGAAATGCATTTATTACAGCAAGATATAAAAACTTGCACTTCTTTTGCAAGCCCAACGAAAGCCCGATAAAAAAAGCATCTACCGACACAACAAGCCCTGATAAAACTGACATAAACATATTTACAGCCTCCTAATAATAAAATTAGTTTAAGGAAAGATTTTTTCCCTAAGCTAATGTATGGCAATTTACCTTGAAGTGTTACGTTTGTATTTGTATGAGCATTGAAACTATTGATGACACGCCCTAGAATGGAGGCAAACTATGCCGGAGAACACAAAATATTACACACTTAAAGGATACGCCATGATGGAAGATAATGTAATCACAGCATCTATGGAAGATTACTTGGAAATGATTTATAGAATTCATTCAAGCGGTGAACCCGTAAGGATTAGTACACTTGCCGTTAGCTTAAATGTTAAGCCGTCCTCTGCTACAAAAATGGTAGCTAACCTTAAAAAACATAACCTGGTTTCGTCTGAACGGTATGGTTACATAAAGCTTACAGATGAGGGCAATGAACTTGGAAGATATTTGATATTTAGGCATGACACTATCCACAAACTTTTATGCTATATCAATAATTCACAGAATGAATTAGAACAGGTTGAAAAAATTGAACATTTTTTTAACCCCGAAACAATAATGAATATTAAAAAGTTATTGGATAGATTAAGATATCAAAAATTCACAAGTTTTTGAGGTTCACAAACTATACTCGTATCCTCTCAAAACAGTAGCAGAAAAACGCAGAATTTTTTTCGCTAGACTAGGAAAAAGGTTCTTAGCGTACCCGAAGGTACGGTAAGGTTCTTTTGACGACGAATAGCGGAAAAAATACAAGTTTTTGTTACTGTTTTGAGGGGATACGAGTATATATAACAAAATAAAAGCCATGCTTAAAACATGGCTTTTACAAAATAGTTAAGATTTGTTATGATAAAAATTCCTATTATATCACTATTTTTGGGAATGATTGATCAAGAAATAAAAAATCTACTCTATAACAAACTCTGCACCTTCATGATCAATATGCATAGACACCCTTTTAGTTGTGAATTTGATTATACAATAAGTTGGATCAGTTTCACCTTTTGGATATATGTGTATAAACGGTTCTTGCCAATGTTCACTTTTTGATTTTTGATCGGTTAAAACCTCTGCTTCTCCAACAAGAGTCAGGTTGTTGAACTCAGAATAACTGCATATGCTTGCTTTATTGCATTTTTTGAGGCGGTTATATTTATTTGAATCTACAAATGTTGAAAAATAAATTTCAGAAATATCCTCATTACCTATCAACCAAATAGCAGAAGAAGAAGGGTATCCTTTTTCATCTATCACGCTGAAGCTCGCATTCTCACGAGTTTTAAAAAATTGATTTGCCTTTTCAAATAGTTTTTTATCCATTTTTATCTCTCCTAATTTTTTTAGACTTGCTTACCCTTGCAATACAATGTACAACACGTTCATTGTATTGCAAGGGTATTGAATTATAATACTCATATTACCCTAAAATTTCGTAGAATTTATGTAAAAATCGGACATATTATTACGATAATCTTGTGGTGTTATACCACATACCAATCTAAAATCACGGATAAAATGCGACAAATCATGATATCCAGTTACATCAGAAATAAAAGTTAAACTATTTTTAGACTTTTTAAGCAAACGAAAGGTGTTATAAATTCTAATCAGCCTTGAAAACGACTTACCACTTACACCAACATGCTCCTTGAAGAGCCTATTCAATTGACGTTCACTGTAATGTGATTCCTCTGATAGGCTTTTGATTGAAACGTTCCCGGCACAATCAAAAATATTTTGAAATATCAGCTTTAACTGCGGATGATAAATCGTATACATGCTCTTAAACAGCAATATATCAAGGCTAGTTACAAGCTCGAGAACACTGTCCGCTTTTTCAACTGCATTGGATATCAATTTGCTTAATACGGGGTTCACTGTTTCAAAAGAAATTTTTTCGTCAGTCAGTTCGCTTTGATTTATACCTATCAATGCATAAAGCCCCGCCGGTTTAAATTCAATATCTACTATCATTTCAGGCTGATCAGCCTGACTGCCAACAATATACGGCTTCATAGTAGGACCATCCAAATCAACAAATAAATTTTTGCCATCACTTGAAACAGTAAGCGAGCCGCAGCCGCTTGGCATAATTGTGAATCCGGTTGGCATAATAGCTTTCGTGGGAAATGTTATGTTGTAGTTTGAAATGTATTCTCTTAAATTGGAGTGGGGGCTTAAACATATATACTCATTTGATTTGAGCAGTATGCGGCGACTTTCCCTAAACATGTGTATGTCTTTTTTAGAAATCACACTTCTACCCCCTCAAAATCAATTAATAACTTCTTTCAACAGTAAAATAATGCTGTTTGCAGTTGTTCAAGTTGATAAATGAATAAAAGTTCTTAGCAAGTTCACCAGAATTACCTGAATCCGCTTCAAACTTTTTAACATCTTCCATCGTTTCAAAAGTTGCAAAATCCGCCCAAGTATCACCATCAACAAGCTGTTTCCACGAAATATATCCTTTTTGTTTTGAGATATACTCGTTATTAAGAGCTTCCGCTGCATTCAAGAAATCTGGTACGGAAGCTCCTTTTTTAAGTTTATAGGCGCAATAAAAAACTGCATTTGACATGATAAGTCCCTCCTGATTTTTAGTCCCATGAGTTTCTATAAACACTCCGCTTCCATTCTTCAATATGCTTTTGAATCGCTATGTAACTTTCTTCGCTCATTCCATGTTCCATTTTACAAGCATCGTTAACAGCCGTTTCTTTATCAACGCCAAGAAATATAAGCCAATCAGAAATTAACATGTGACGGTCATATATTTTTTGTGCTATTTCCCGCCCGCTTTCGGTTAAAGTTATGTAACCATTTGTGTCCATTACGATATACCCGCTTGAGCGTAAGTTTTTCATTGCGACACTAACGCTTGGCTTTGAATATTCCAACTCCTTTGCAATATCAACAGAGCGAACAGGCAATCCGTTATGGCTAAGCATTAAAATAGTTTCTAAATAGTTTTCTACTGATTCCGGCGTTTTATTCAAGCGTACTACCCCCCTCAAAGTTATACAGCACTAACCTGTATTAATGTTGTATTTACTTTAGCACAAGCTGAGCACAATTTCAAGAAAAAAATGAATTGATAATTTATTCCACAAGCGGGTATTATTTAAATAAACGAAGTTTTTGTATTTATACCAAATTTGCTATTGACTCAAGAGTTAGTCTATGCTAACATAGTCCTAGTTAGAGCAAGCTAACCTGAATTGTTGGACTACAAAATTTATAACTAACGAAGGAGCACACAAAATGAACATTATTATTATGAGCCTTTTGGCAGGCGTAGTAGGCATGGGACTTGGTGGCTTAATAACCGCTGCTTTTGGAAGCCGAACAGACAAAATGGTAAGCATATTTTTATCTTTTGCCGGCGGAGTTATGGCAAGCATTGTATTCCTTGAATTGATCCCTGAATCAATTGAGTATTCTAATATATGGACCACTGTTATAGGCTTACTTTTGGGCGTTGCAATGGTGCTAATTTTACACAACATTATAGACAAAATATCCGCCGCATCTAAAGGTAAATCAGGATTTCATGAATCATACGCCGAATTTTTTCATTCAGACGGGATGTTATCAAACAAAAGCGGCATGTTACGTTCGGGATTAATAATGATTTTTGCTATCGCATTACATAATATCCCCGAAGGGCTAGCAATGGGAGCTGCGGGATATCATGATGCTGCCCTTGGCTTGACTCTTGCAATTATGATCGGTCTTCACAATATTCCTGAGGGGATGGCAATTTCAGCTCCGCTTATTTCCGGAGGCCTTTCCAAAACAAAGACTGTGCTACTGGCGTTCTTAACAGGTTCAACAACGGTTATAGGTGCGTTACTGGGAGTTTTAATAGGCGGAATTTCTTATACGGCGCTTGCTCTTTCATTTTCAGCAGCAGGCGGTGCTATGCTATATGTTGTATTTGCTGAAATTTTACCGCAATCTGTTGTTACGACCAAAGATAAAGTTCCTGCAATTTTTGCACTAATCGGAATTATTACAGGGATGTTATTTACACAAATTTAATCAAGCTGATGAAATAAAAAAAGCCACGTGTTTTCAAAAAATCCGTGGCTTTTTTGCGTTTTTATGTAGTAAGTCAATTCTTGGTAATCACTTTACTTATTTGCCACTAGGTTCCACATTACTCCAAATTTATCAAACACAACCCCTGCACAAGGGCTGTAAAATGTTTCCTCAAGAGGTATTCCAACATGCCCCTCTTCTGATAAAATATTGAATGCATGTTTTATCTCATCAACACCGGTTTCAACAGCAAGTGAGATTCTCTCAGATTCTTGCTCATTAAGTTTGAATCCCGGCGCATAACCGCAGTCAGACAGGCGGATAAAATCGTCTCCAAATTTCATTGTTGCTTGCAAAACTCTGACTTTATATTCTTCCGGCACTTCAAACCCGGGAATCGGCGGCATTTGACCGAATAACATACACTCTAAAGTGTCTGTGTTAAACGCTCTTTTATACAGTTCAATAGCTTCATTACATTGACCGTCAAATGTTAAATATGGTCTTATTTTCATAATGTTCCCTCCTAAAGTTATTCTTATAAGAATTCCCAATCTGTCATTGCATATGGGTTAAGTATCTTTTCAAGTTCTTGCTCTGAAAGCATTTTTTCTCTTAACACTATTTCCCTGATAGGCGCACCGGAACGGATTGCCTCTTTTGCAAGGTCAGATGCTTTATCGTAACCGATATATGGGTTAATAGCTGTTATAATCCCAACGCTGTTTTCCACTTGATTGCGGCAATGATCTTCATTAGCAGTTATACCAACGATACAGTTATCAATAAATGTCCGCACTGCGTTTGTTAAAGTATCTATTGATTGGAACAGCTTAAAGAAGATTATTGGTTCAAAAGCGTTAAGTTCAAGCTGACCGGCTTCAGTTGCCATTGCGATAGTCATATCGTTGCCTATAATATTAAAAGCAACTTGATTTACAACCTCGGGAATAACCGGGTTAACTTTGCCCGGCATAATTGAAGAACCATGCTGTCTTGCAGGCAGGTTGATCTCACCAAAGCCTGTTCTCGGACCGGAAGACATAAGCCGTAAGTCGTTTGACATTTTTGAAAGAGTTACTGCGCAAGACTTAACAACTCCGGAAACAAATGTATAGCCGTCTAAGTTTTGAGTCGCATCAATTAAATCGAAAGCCTGTACCAAGTCAAGACCGGAAACCGTCGCAAGATTACGAACAACTTTTTTGATATAGTCCGCATCAGCATTAAGCCCCGTCCCGATAGCTGTGCCGCCAAGGTTTAAAACGCTCATTTCTTCTTTTGCGTGGTTAAAGCGGTTTATATCCCTGCGGATTGCCGTTGCATAAGCTTGAAAACCTTGTCCAAGCCTAATTGGAATCGCATCTTGAAGCTGTGTACGTCCCATTTTTATAACATGATCAAATTCTTTTGCTTTATCATGTAATGCATGCCATAACCGCTCAAGCTCGGTAGTTGCATTATTAAGAAGGTTAAGAGCGGCGATACGCCCGCAGGATGGAAACACATCGTTTGTTGATTGACCGCAATTCACATGGTCATTTGGATGAACAACAGAATAATCACCTTTTTCCCCGCCAAGAATCTCAATGGCACGGTTAGCTATGACTTCATTTGCATTCATGTTAAGTGATGTACCCGCACCGCCTTGGATAGGGTCAACGATAAATTCATAATGAAGTTCACCTGCAATAATTTCATCACATGCGGTAACAATTGCGCCTGTACGTTTTTCGTCCAACGTACCTACCGCAGCATTTGTTATTGCAGCAGCTTTTTTGATTTTGGCAATACTTATAATGATTTCGGGATGCATGAAAAGCCCTGTGATGTTAAAGTTTTCAGCCGCACGTACCGTTTGTATTCCGTAATACGCATCAACAGGTATATCTTTAACACCGATAAAATCTTTTTCCTGCCTTGTTTTAACGTTGTCTGTGCTTCTCTTTCCCATTAGAGTAGAGTCCTCCTTCTTCTATTAGCTAGGGCGTGTTCCCACTATCTGAAACGCTCATCTTTTTGCAGGTTTTGCGCCACTCTTCTCAGCACTTTTGCTATACAAAAGCCGCCTTTGGCGTCCGACCTTCTTGTCGATGCATATTAAAAATTCTTGAAATACGTTCAGTATTTCTGCAAATTTTTGCCTCGATTTACACAAAACCTGCTGAAAATCTGTGCATTC
>Ga0136643_10000523_pt1 | contig 42656 bp, 21 predicted proteins | sample TergutLab28metaG_FD_96883 | JGI IMG/M metagenome (GOLD analysis project Ga0136643, IMG submission 96883) | Labiotermes labralis P1 segment gut microbial communities from Petit-Saut dam, French Guiana - Lab288 P1 (version 3) (version 3) | ecosystem: Host-associated > Arthropoda: Insects >...
CCCCATCAATGGATGGAGCCCTACTCACGACACATGCCAGACTCACCACAACATTTACTTAATACTCTGTAACCTGGTGTGAGTAGATTGTAAATATGCAAATAAAAAAAAAATGTCGTATCCAATTTCTTCTGTGGTTAATTTTTATCCAAGTTTGGGGTTATATTTAATTCTTTGCAATCTCTGTATTTGTTGTATCATCTGTCCAAGTGTATCCTGCTGTTTTTCTCTCATATTTCATCTCCGCTGCTGTTATTCTTCTTGCGTCTCTTGCTTTAATGGCCCAGTTTTCACTACCAAATGACAAAGCTGCAAGAACCAGTGTATTGTATAATATTATTCTTGTTTTCTTTAAAGTTGTGTGTGGCCTAAACACTTTGTTTTCAATGTCTGTTATTATCAAACAGTTATTTAAATTGTCATGAATATTCACCTATTTTTCATAAGATATCAGATTTCCTACGTAGTTAAAAGAATTTGCTTCTTCTGTAATTTTGTTATCTATCAAATCTTACTTTTACCTGGATCTCGTACTTTAAATTCACCAGCTTTTTTCTGCAAAGATATACCGTGTACTGCTATTTTTTGTTTAATTTATACTTAGCTTCCTTTAAATTATCTTCTGCGTTGAACAATTAAAGTATTTATTTAATAGAATAAAGACCCATTGAGGGTACAGCAAGAGAGTCCATCCAAATATATCACTAGTTTTTATAAAAAAAAAAGTCACTTGACTTAATTTCAAGTAAGGAATGAGGACCCCTTCGGCACTATGATTGTTACTTCATAGAATAAGGACCCGACTCCAGTTGGAGCATGGAATGAGGACCCCAACTAATTATTTAATAAAACAACATCCTGACCCCAATTGAACTATATGATGAGCCGACAAAATTTACAGTACAAAATGAGGAAATTTTGCACGTTTTAACAAGTTATTCCATACATCTAGTTACGTAATAGAATAACGGCCCAAATCCAGTTACAGCACGGAATAATCCGACAATATTACAACGCACAATGAGGTGCCATTCTGCAATTAAACTAGTTATTCCAAACAGTACCAATATTTCGAAAAATAACATACCGACCCAAATTAAAGCACAGATTCAGAAACCATTAAAAAATGTAACTAGTTATTTCATACTGTAACGACATGACCCCACCTACATTCTAACTTAAGCTAACATAACATAAACTAAAATAACTTAAACTAACCAAACGTCTCTTAATCCAACCTAAACTAACCTACCCTAACCTCATATAAGTAACGTAAACTAACTCGTCGGTAACACTGAATTTATGCCAGGTTAGGGTAGATTAGGTCAGGTAAGGTTAGTTTATAAATTTGTTCGGTCATTACTGAATGAAATATGTATTTCAGGGGAGGAATGGCTCCTCATTCCCTTTTTTAAACTCTGATCGGGAAGTTATTTTATGAAATAACTAGTTAAAAGTTTCGAATGGTTAATCATTGTAGGCTGCAACTGTTGTTTGGTCGCCCTGTACTCTAACTGAGGTCAGGACGTTATTTTTTATGCAATAACAATTAAAGTGTTCGTTTCTCATTCTATGTTTTAACTGCAGTCAGCTTGTTATTCTACGAAATGAGAAGAATGATTGAAATAAAATAATAACGAATAATGTAGTACCAATCAGGCGCACTTTATACTTATAAATAAATTATTTACTTACGATGCAACGTGTTTCGGCTTGTTGGCCATCATAAGGAATAACATTAACATAATAATGTTGTCCCTATTGTTATATCTATGCAGTTTATAAAACAACAGATTTCTTACTTCGGCTGTCATATGCTCACGTTATGTATGGGAAATAGGACTTAAATTTATGGCAGAAACTAGTAAAATGCTACATTTGGAGTAAACGTTTTGGTGCTGGATCTTTGACACTTCGGAAGGAAGATCATAAAGTGCCTGAAAAGTTTTGAAATTTGGTGCTGCAGAAGGATGGAGAAGATCAGTTGGACGGATCATTTGAGAAATGAAGAAGTATTGCATAGAGTCACGAAGGAGAAAAATATCATACATAAAATAAAAAGAAGAAAGGCTAACTGGATTGGTCACATCTAGCGCTGGAACTGCCTTCTAAACTACGTTATTGAAGAAAAGGTAGAGGGAAAGGATAGAAGTGATGGGAAGACGAGAAATATCACGTAAGCTGCTACTGGATGACCCGAAGGAAAACAAACGATGTTGGAAATTGGAAGAGGAAGCACTCGATCGCATGCTATGGAGGTTATGGACAGTTCATACGACAGATTATGGTTGAATCAATACATGGGCCTGATATTTTATATCCTGTACATAATGTAATGTGAAATAGGCCGGTGCAGATCAATGATGACGTAGGTGTATAAGCTTCGATTCTCTTCTGGAAAAACGTGCGAGGAGTAGAAATGTATTTGCTGGTGAATTGAACCAACATTTTTCAGTCCGTTACAACATTACGGATACCGCATCAGTTTAGGGAAAGCAACAGGAACAGAATATTGACAGAGTGGGAAAAAGCTTTATACAAAGGTAACTAACTTTTAACAGTTTGACGAGTTAATTATTTACCTCGTAGGAGTCACAGTCCATACTTATTACAAAAACATTTTTTGTTATGTTGTTTATGGAAATATATATCATTATTTTGTGAGAAGCATATGGAACTCATAAACACAATGTTTGAAAAATTTCTTACATATAGTAACAGGTGGTATTTATTTTAATCGCTGGACTGGAAATGGTAATCATTTTTAACAAAATAAAGGGAATAGCAAAGACCTACAAACGGATGGAATATTCAAGGAAAGTTTTAATGGTGAAAAATTAGTTCGTTTCGTTTTGTTCCTTTTATTGTTGTTGGTGTCGATGATGATGATAGTGATCAAGAATATGATGATATCGAACATTTAAATGAGAAATGTGTTGCAAACACTAAAATTTTAGAATTTTTTACGACAAAGGAATCTTTATTTCGTCATTGAGAACACCATAAAATATGAATACAAAATATTTAATTGCATAATATATTAATCAATATAACAATTTCATAAATTAAATCAACAGTGTTCATTAAAATCACTGACATAAAAATTACAGTACAGTATATCACAAAAATATAATCAGTAGAGAAGTGCTTCCTCACCAGAGATCTAAATTTGGGCAGTGTTTCCTGTTGTCCAAACAGTCTCACAATTTTGAAGTATATCAAATATATACCGAAATATCCAGAAATTTACAATTTATTTTTTAAATTAATTACAAAGTCCTTCTGCACGAAGCGTGATTGACAAGTATATCACGAAATACATTTTATCTTTTTGAACTCTGAATATATATAGCTAAAGAATTAAGAAATATTTCCAACTAATTCATGCTGGTTCTTGAGAGTGTCATAGCTTCATAATTCTAGTTCTGATCTCCAATTTTTTTATTTTAAACAAGATTAATAATGTCTTGATAAATAACTTTGAAGGACATTTTCTCATGTGAAGTTATGGCTCTCTTTTGCAATAATTCATATGAAAACATTAATGATAATATAATTGTTTTAGAAATATCAATTGAGTGGTTTCTACTCATATCTTAGTAACAGAGTGAGAGACTGGCCAATCAGCTTCACGACTTTTAAGTTACTGAGAAAGAGGTGGTTATTTTTCTGATCAATAAATTCCATATTATTTTAGAACAACATATTTTTTACGCACTTTTACTTTTAGCAATATGCCTGTGTGTGGAAGATTTTAAACCTCAAAGAGACATTATTTGTCTCTTTTAATGTCAACAATGTTTGTAAAATTCTATATTCCAAATATGATTCTTATCGGTTATTACAGAATGAAAAATTTATAAGCTTAACAAAAGTTAACAGGTGTAAAGCAATAGGTAACATGTCGTCACGAGTCTTTGCTAAATGCTGCTAAGTAAGAAACAACTCATTAATGAACCTCGTGTTACATTCAATGACGCCTGCATATTAACAGAGCACATAAATCAGTTTCGGTATGCACGTGTGTTTGGTCACTTCTGAAGAATGCAAAGAATTCTATTAATACAAAAAAAAGAAAAAAGTACTTCGAGATTTAATTTTTAGTAGTTGGCAAGTTATGTCTAAGTAATGAGTCGGTATTCAGAGTGTAAGTTTACAAAATTACCTGTATATCAATAAGATGTCATTCTTTGTTACAGTACTTGTAACTTCGAACTAATAAGAGCATGTATATATGTATGTATATATATATATATATATATACGTACATCTTCGAGACATGTTAAATTGGTAAATTTTAACTTAGACCTATGTGTTTTTTAATGAGCACTGAAGAATTAACACATAGATCATACTATCGTTGCTTCAAGTCCCACACTGTGCCTACTGATATTCGTAGTACAGAAAAAGTGTCCAAAATCTTATTTTATTCACAAGACCGGTGCTAGATAATATTGGGGCCTGTGCGAACTGCGGTCTACATACCACCGGCGTTCGGACTTAAGGGAACTGTAGCTGTGCCCGAAAGGAAACATGTGACTTATGTAAGTGAAACACCCTTCTGTGACGCAACATCCAATGGCGATTACTTGTGCTGCTGTAAATGACAGAGATTCTTACGACACTGTACTGACAACCACAGATTATAGAATTCCTAGATATGGTACATTCTGCGAGGAGGATTAAATCTTTCACACACACACACACACACACATAACGCCAGTCCTATTTAGGCCTTTACGTTACATAATATAAACATATAATAACATTTTAAAAAAGCCTGAATTTATGAAGTCTTTTATGATAAATATTTATAGTTATTGTGACTAAATTTCAGATCACAGTCCCGGATGAGAAAGTATCGTGGTCATGAGATGAAAAGATATAATTTATTTGGCACACAAAACTGCTTTTTTTTATTTGCGCAATGCACGAAAAAAATATTTGCGCTGAGAATTTTGAAAGTCTATGGACATTGCAGACTACATGGCCAGTAGTCTTTCAATAGTGTCATCGCAAAGTAAGTCGTCCTACTATGATGGATTTACAGGCGCTTTCTTATATTCGATGTGGATAATTTGCGTAATTTGGATTACTGGCGTTCCGTCGGCGTTCCTCGAGCCTTCGGCGCCTCTCAGCCTGAATCTGTCTATACCTGAAGAGTGGCCTGAAAACTATAACTTCCGCTGTTTCCATATTTTCGTCATCAGACACTTCCCGATTTTCTGCATGTTCACTGGCCTGTGGTTCAAGTTTTGCACTTGGTGCTGCTGTTGATGTGTGGCTGAGGTCACGAACGGCGTGATCAGTAGAAGGTAGACTACGGCCGTTGTGCATCATAGCTGGCAGAGAGAGCACCGATGTCGCCAGTACAAGACAAAGCAATCCTACAAACTGAACAGGGAGAAAGAATACTGATGAGAAGGGGCTGAAGGACAATTTATCTGTTAAATTGTATTACATTTCACCTTTTTATTTACATAGCATTCCGTCTGCAAAACGTTAGATTTTTACAGCGGTTACTATAAACACTGAAGTCTTCTACATCTGATGCCTCGTACTTTAGTAAATAAGCTCCAAAGTTGCAAGGGGGAGGACGACCCCATCTTCTTAGTAGAAGAACTTCTTCTACCCTGAAGATGGCTAATATAACTTCATCCGAAAGTTTAACATATATATATATATATCAAATTATAAGGCGTAACACAACATAAGACATTAATTTTAGCTACTCACTTATTTTTAGTCTAATTTACGATATACCTTCATGGTTCCAAACTAAATTCTTTCCTGTCAACTAGTTACTAACAATCATTTTGAAATTTTAGTAATTCAGCATGCCTTGTTTTACCACAGTTATGTTCTTCATGTAGTTCCAACCTCTGTGCTTTATGTTTTAAATCCATGTCACTTTTTAGTATTATGTGGTAGTCTATAGACCTAAAATTTTAAACCGCTGACCTCAATAGACATTCCTTATATTGTTATTTTATTTCTGGCGGGCACATGTTCGTGTACAGAAATTACATTGCTCGTATTTCTTAAGATATTCTTACTCAAATTACATTAAGAAATTTATAATTTCACATAAGGATTCTTTATAGTTATTTCCACAGCCTGCAAGCAGACGAAACTGTTATTTTGAAGTCTTTACTGAAATTATAACAATATATTTTAATCTTAAAATCCGCTGTTTTACGAAGTCATAAATATGAGCTATATTTTGCATTCGGTGGCCGTACATCTTGTCATTTAAATCTTTTCTTATATTCGATAGCAACAATGTAAAACAAAAACAATATATTACACTCAAGTGCTGCCAGAATAATAATACGATATCGACTAACCTGCTTCAAAACCACGTATAAAAATAATTACAAAAACACTGTGTTAAATGATATGACCATTAATTATCATATATATTTTTTGTTTACTAATAGAAAATAACACCAAAGTTTCGACCAAATCTTTCTAAAATTTCTGATTACGCTTCAAATCTTCATTACAACGCCTTTTTTTCTTTGCCACGGAATCTTACAAACTCACTAACCCGGACTGCTCTGATACTCTAAGCAATTTTAACCTACCACAGCTTCTGTTGGAAACAACAATACTCCAATAATAAATAAGAAATTCCTCTTTCTTCAGTCTGTGTTTACTCTAGTAAAATGAAGGAAACATTTACATGTGATGGATCGTGAAAACCGGAAATTCGTCTTGAAAAACCCAGCATTATAAACTTCTATTACTAATGCAAACCGTAAGATTATTGTTCTTCGAAACCCAGTTGCCTGAATACTTAATGTAACAATGTAATGTGAATTCCATACAAGGAATAAAGCTATATCTACACGTGGGGAAATTGAGAATCCGAGTACCGGTCTGATATTTGACTCAACGACTGTCTGGCTAACTGACTGAATAACCAACCAAACTGCTACTGTTACAAAGATTTTATTAAACATGGTTATGTCCGTTTGTGGGATAAAATTAAGGATTGAAAGAAATTTATCAATTTCTCACACTTTTATGCCATAATTTTATTGTAGCGATAAGAATAATAATTTTAAAATTACAGAATCTTTCTTTTTGTCGAAATCTTACGGTTCTCAGATAATTCCAAGAAAAAACATTTTAAATCGCCATCTACAGAGGAATTCTACAAATTTCTGTAAATACACGTTCAAAAAAAGGGAGGGTACATCATATGTCTCACCGCATAATGTAGAATACAAGGCGGCTTCAAGTAATCAACAACTCCCTGCTTCTCATTAGAGTATTTACAGAAAAAACTCAGAAAGTGTACAGAATATAATAAAAATATTAATGAAGTATTAGATTTAGGTCTAGAAAAAAACATATAACTGAACTATTGAGGAAGAAAGCGCAGGGGTATAGCATGCTGTTTTAGTTAATTTCGCCATGAAATGACCTAATCCTGACGTGTTGTTGGGAAGTGCTCTAGGACTGCGATGCTAAAGCAGCCCCTAATTTTATTTTCAGATTTTCCCTTAAGAAACGTCGTATATATTCGGAGTTATGCGGCAATTTAGGTGTTATATATAAGAAATGAATTCTTGTTTTTTATATTATCATTGGTCCGTCCTTCCTTCCCTCACTCGCTTCTTCACTATTTTGTTGTGCGAGTTTGTGATCATTCGTGCCGTTGCCTTAGTTTACATGCAACTCAAATCGAAAAGGCCCGTATTTGTAAAAGAATAATCACAAAGGTATTCTTGACAGCAAGTGCAGTAAACCTTAAAGTATATTCTAAACAGTTCTCCATGCGATATAATGTATAAATACTATTCTATAAAATTCTGTAACCAGGAAGAATATCGTCAATTTTATAACTGCCGCGGAAACCTGAACGCATATATAATAATCGTAATATTGTACGCGCGATCGACGGTCCGGAGATCGAATCCTGTTGGGGGCAGCCCTTCTGCACCCGTCCAGACGGGCCCTGTTTCCACCCAACCTCCTCTTTGATGAGTTCCGGCTCTCATTCCCACGGTTAAGCTGCCGTGGTGTGGCGTTCACTTCCCATCCCGATCTAGCGCCAGTTTGAAGAAAGAGTGAAGCTGTACCTCGACTCCCGTATCTGGGCCTTCCTGGCCTGTTCTAGGGTAAAATTCATCTCTACCTTTTATACAGTACGGAGTTTATTGTAGGTCCAGCTGATTTAACTTTATATTCTGTATTTTAACTGTAGTGATTATTTTATATATAAAATAAATGAACATAAAACCATTGAGGTATGCAATATTAAGGAGAGGCACTTGTAAAATTAAATTTACTCAAGCCAAGAACACATGCTTATAATTTTGTGTATACTTTTGATTTCTAATCTTAAAAAACAAAGCTGCTTACCATGTACATATTACTGGTGTGCATTTTACGTTGAGACTTCTTGTCGTGTACTTATCAATTATTCCTGTATTCAACAGTTCACCCGACTGGGTTTTCGGAGTTCTTGAGGCAAGTGAGTAGAAAGAACTGATTCATCAGTAGTGGACTGAAAGTATTTATGCACTTCATAAACAGACAACTGTTAGTATTAATTATGAAGTGTCCGGAAGTCACATAATTCACATTCACGGGAAATGATGCTCACTTCGTTTGAAAATTCTTACGTGCGCATGTTTTACAATATCATGGTCGAGCGACGCCCTACTGCTTGTGCTAATTGTCGTCGTCATAGGTCTAATTTTAGAAAGATTTTTCTTCCACTGATAGTTTAGTCACTACCACATCGATTCATTCTTTACGCAAATGCAACTTTTTGGACCGCATATGAAGCGAAATGAAATAGAGTTGTAATAATTGACACTACATATGAGTAATCATCAATGGAATTTTAATCTTCCCTTCCGGTAACTGTGCAGGGTAAGTTACACGTCAGTGTGTGTTCCATTTAAGAGTAAACCCTTGAATGGAAAACACACTGACACGAAAATAAAAATATTTAAGAACTCTTCAGTTCATTGTAAAAACAACATTTAATACAGCCAATTGAACTCTTCGATCAAGAACAAAAGACAGGAGAAGAACCTGTTACACAGAACATAATACTAAATACAGAATGACAATTGGATACAAATTTAATACATTTTATTAAAATAATAAATCTGTGCAGTATTTATACCTTTGTAAACACAAAGACATAAAAATAATTGAAAATAAAATAAGGACAAGGAAATTAATGTTGTGTTAACGTAACAGACTCTAAGTGAAGATAAGATGTTATAATTCTTAATGCACTTTAAATATTACAATTTTAAACTCATTTATATAGCCATAAAAATTATCAAGCTTTGTAATGTAATAAACATAACTGTAAGTAAAATTATATTATGCTGTTTGAAACACTAATATTTATTTTAATGCAATTAATTAAATTTTAATAAATTATAATATAATTTTGAGGATGAGATCTCGATTCATACAAGGATAATTGTAAGACACAATTAGCCTTCTTATATAAATTTTACAAACTTAATGATGACCTGATCGAATCGAAACATGTAGCAGTTTTGCAGAAACGAGATTTTTTTTGCAACAAAATATTTGTGTTAGACTGCATTATTTATTGCATTATTACAACATTAAAGTACCTCTGAATTAGGCCGGGCCACTGTGTTAACTTAACATTAATAATCTTCTGCCTACACTAGACGGTACAGAAGGACTGCATTTTAAGAAACTGTCTTAATTAAATTTACGATCAGTCAGTCAGAAGCAGAATATTACCTATGCAGCGCATTTCTCTAGTTTCAGTAAAGACAGTTTCACTTGCCATAAACAATACTGCAGAATCCCCGACACTAAAATTGAAAGTCTGTTTACTTCGAATTAAAGAACATATTTTCATGGCTCTTTTTTTTGAGACACTGCAGTGTGAAACTGAAATAAGCATGGCTAAAGTAGTCTAAAATTTTCTTTTATTATCAATGGAATTAAAATCAATTTTACAAATTTCGATTTCCTTACTGTCCTATCTAATATCCAGATTTCATATCCTCGTAATATTGTTTTCGAAGTTTGGAGGAGGGCTACATTTTCGTGTTTCTAAAGACGTCCACTGGATTTACTTTTACACGAAAGGCCAATTGCGGACCCTTAAATAAGGTAATGGAATTTAGAATTCCATAAAAGTAGGATATTTTTTAATATATAAGATTCTTTTGGTTTTTAGCGAAGTTCTGGTTAGTCTGTTGCATAATTAACTTCACAAACGTTAGGGTATATTTAAAAAAATCAGTAATGGACGGAACATAAAAGTTACTCTACAGAAGTAACAAACTCCAAATTAGTCATTTCGATATTCTTGTTCTGTTTTGTAAATAAATCTCGACACGGCTGTCCTTACGGCTTACAAAATGAAACAGTTTTCGAGGTAAAAGGTTACATCAGACTGCAAAGGTTCTTACATATATCTGTACGAAGTTTTCTGGCAAAACATGTGACAGAATTTATTCTGATGAAACATCTGAACTTGGATTTGAGGGTCCCTGTTTTTCTTACATTATGAGTAATGTCTTTCACGACTGTCGCAAATCTTCCCTCTTTTCTGGCAACGAGAGATGGCAATTGTCAAATTTTCCGCCGAATTTTCACAGAGAATTTTACTATTTTAATGTCTTTGTTCCCTTTCTTGTTGAGGTATTACGGAGGCTGTACTTCTTTGGGAAAGAAGAGGCATTACTCTATTTAGAGGTGTTTTAAACTGATCTGAAGGGACTGAAACCCATGAAGCTGGGAGTTCCAGTCAACTGATTTTTGGTTGCAGTTGGCACAGCATAATGAAGAATTGATGGGATCCGTGTAACAAAAAGGATAAATTGACAGGTTCCACAAAACATACAAAATGTACTGCAGAGATCTTTATTTTAATATAAACCAAAGTAGAAAATAATTGAACAATTAGACATAATAAAATTGGTTATAATGTTAAATGTAATGAAGAAACAAAGACACTAATTTATATGTTATTATTAGTTGCTGAAAGTTCCTTTTGAATCTGATTGCCTCTTCGATAGGCTTCTAATTACATTCTATTGTCTTCATTTAGTTTCTGGATTTTGTCAGTCGCATGATATTCCATAAAATACCAAAAGTAACGAGGTTTTGGAAACAGAATCTATTTCTGTCCTCACCGAAAAAGGTAGGGCGTGATATAACTACTTGATGTCATTATACCTAGCTGTTCTCAGTTGATGGTGCCACTCTCCACGATTCGTACAGCGTTCGAAACAGATTCGCCCATTTTATCTTCCATTTGTGAAAAATTGAGAAGTCAGTTATACGGTACAGCTGTAATATTGACACGCGCGAGATTGCATTGGTGTCTTAATGGGATACGTAATCGCCAGCTTCGTCAGTTCGGGTTTTTAACGTTACATAAAAGACTCAATATTTACCACTCAGTTAGAATTTTTATAAAATTTATTGTAGGATGTGTATTATGTAATCATTAATACACACAAAAAACATGGCTGATAACGTCTTGAACCACTGCCCAAAACGTTTACTCCGAACAGCACTGTGTGTCTCCTGCCTGTAGTATTACATGGCGACCGGAAGAGCGTAGTTGGTATAGGGACTTGGAACGAACTGGACAGTCCGGAGGTCGAATCCCCTTAGATACGAGAATTTCCGTAACGTCAAGCCCGGCTCCGATACTCACCCAGCCTGCTGGACAATGTATACCGGTTTTTTAGTGTGGGTAAAGCGGCCGGAATGTACTAACCATCCACATCCTTCTAGTGCTGGGTTGCGAATGAGTTGGATTTTTCTTCTTTCTGTGCCTGCATAGCATATCATATGGTGTACGGAGCGACCCTTACTTTCACTCCCAATTCCGATTTAAAAGTACTGCTGATTTGTATACCCTATTTCCGTTTCCTACTATTCTGTTGCATGACTTGGAATGTAATGTATGTACTGTTTTTCCACTTACAATTTAGACCGGCTAGACAGTTTTAACAAACATGTCTTCGACTCTGTGATTAGTCCGGCAAGGAAAGAGGATTTTCTGTCGCTGATTGGCCAGTCCTTTTTAGGGAATGCTACGTAATTTTTATTGGATACAATTAGTTAAAATTTACACGGAAAAAACGTTCACACAATACAACTTAAAAAAGTTGTTAACGCGGAATTTGGATCCTTCAAGCAAAATATTCAGCATTCTGGTTTCCCGTAAGAACAGTCGTAAATGTTGCGCTGGGGGAAAACAGGTAACTTTGAGGACGTCAGAGAGTTTTTTTCTCATCTGGTATTGGGCTGGCGCAGCTGCAAATATAGAAAAAAGGCATTTTTTTGTTTACTTGCTTAAAGGCAGTACGAATGGTATTCGAACCCATTTAAATTTGGCCGCAAAGAAGAACAGAAAATAAATAAAATCGACATTCTAAGTAATCCTTATTGAAATTGGTATTAGTTTATTAGTCTAGATATAGTATATTTTTGTGAAAATTCTTTGTCTAGATCAGGGTTGAAGAAAGCATTATTTAAACTATGCATAGACCTGCTGGTTTCTGGTGCAATATTTCTTCTATATATTCATATTTATCTCATTTTTACGTATTGTGATCTTTTTTCAAAAGGCTTTCAACAGTAAAAAATTATGCATTTAAGTAAACAAAGGTAAAGCAGTCCCATTACAGGCCTGGACATGCCCAGAGGGTTCCAGGAAATTAAGGTTCCCAGATTTCGTGACAACGGCACAGGATGGTGGTGAGATTGTCAGCCTTACGCACCGGCCGCCTTTACCCCCAGCAAATACTCCTGGTAATCCTTTCAGTTAGAGACTGGGTCGACCCCAGGGCCATAGTGCGATCGGAAGGATTTTATGTCAATGAAAAATCCACTGACACCAGCTGGAAACGAACCAGCGACATTCCGATTTATAGCACAGCACCTTAACCGCTGTGCCACCGCGGTCCCCAGTATAAGTAAACATAATATTAAAATATGTATTTATATATATATATATGTGTATGTATATATATATATATGTGTATGTATATGTATGTTTGTATGTATGTATGTACGTGTGTATGTATGTGAATATATATATATATATATATATATATATATATATACATTAGCAAACACACTGTTTTAATTAAAGAACCCAAACATTTCCACCTAATGGAGTTCTAAGTCCTTAGGAACAAAAGTGAAAATATATTACGTGTTCCGAAGTAAAAAGAAAGCGTATAACAAGCTTGTATTACGGCGAGTTATACAACAAATTTTATATTTCAAAGGTTCACTGTTTCCTTGTAATAACCAACCAATTTCATTTTAAGGTAATATGTTCTGCCATTGCTGTCTAAAATAACACATACACCACAAATGGAGCCACCATACTTATAGAAGCGTAATTACGATAACATCCAAAATGCGTTCCCTGTGACGATGAAGCTCGGAGACCGGAGAGACCAGGGCTACTTGCTACAGCATTAAGCCATTAAGCACTCCAAACGAAGTAACCAAAGCCTTCAAATTAAATCACAGCTTTTGATTTTATGACGAATGTTGCAGAATCGTGGACACTGATACTCGTTGCATCCTGAGAATGCCTCTTCTAAGTGTCAGTAACAGAAGGAATAATCCTTCTGTTACTGCCACTCCCCGTATCATACATGGGTTAATTTGTGATCCAAGGTTAAATGTTTCTGGCAATTGTGTTTTGCAGTAATCAGACTGTTACTCTGCACGTTGTCCAAACTGGCTTCCTCAAAACAGCGAAAATTGATTCTCTTTCTTCTAGCGGGTACTCAGTTCGGCTCCTTAGAAAATAATTAAGGACATTGGAGCCAGTCTGAGTCAGTTTTTTTAGGGATTCCTTTGTATTGAGAACAAATGACGTTCGTGTGATAAAAATAACAATGAACGGTTTACTGCGTAGTCATTTTTAATGCCAATATTGTTTCATCGCGTTTTACGGTTGAACATATCTATTGGATTTCATTTTCCCTTAAACTAATACTCGTGGTTCCAAGAACCTTAGCGTGTCTGTTTCCTTCGCCTCTGAACTCTGTTTTCCCAGTATGTGTAAGAAGGTCTGAATATAAGAATTGCTGCTACTTCCATATCGTCGTCATCGTCGTCAGGAACCACAAGATCAGATCGGTCCACTGATTCAGTACCGGTGTCGGCCAAGTCTGTTACGCTGGAGGAAGACAACGTTTGTTCGGTAACAACCAGACTGGCCGCACCGGGCAGCGGCGAGGACATAGAGCGAACTGATGTAGCACATAGCAGACACAGCAGTGTTGTTACAACCTGTAGGGAATAATATGTACAGTCTAGGAGAACTGACTTGAGACTTACGTTATTAGGTAACAGGACAAAGAGGAGGGAAAAGGAAGACGCTGTTATGAGGTCAATATTTGTTGCAACGTATAACAAGTCAAGAAAAAAACCGATCCCATGTACGTTAATCACCAGAACAGTTGAAAAAGATTTCTGTAATGTGTAGATAATAATTGTTTTTCACACGTTGTAGGCGGTGCCCAGAGCTATCTTGCCAGGTATAAATCACAACCCACCTCCTAAGCTCCACGTGATCAGTCGCAGAGAGTTTTAGGGGACGAATCTTGTCACGACTGCGTATCGTTGTATGAGTCAGGCCGGCGATAGCCACTCAAAATGATGGTTAATTAAAAACCATCATGAAGATACTAAACAGGTCTTCGTAAATTCTAATATTGGACGATGAAATTAAATACGGCTATATTGGGTGATGGGGGATGTGGTACGAACGGAAAGAAGGAAAAATGCTTATACGATTTTGGTGGAAAAAACTCGAATAAAATAAACTAACCAAAAAATCTAGGCGTTTGTAAGAGAATAATATTAAAATGTATCTCAAATAAACTGAAACTAAGGTGTTGGATTGGATTAATCTGGCACGCGATAGGGACCGGTGACACTATGCTGTCGGTAAGGAGATGTACTTTCGGCTTCAATAAAATTCAAGGAATTCTTTGACTAGATGAGTAACTATTAGCTTCTCAGGAAGTATTCTGTTCCATGAAGTTAGCCGAATAGTTGCAGATGTCTCCTATGTCTGCGTTCTGCTTGCATAATTAGATATAATGTAAGACAATAATACTTACGGTGTATGTATTCATGTCGAATGATTTGTTGTTATCTTTTGAAACTTTATCACTATATTTAACGAATCTGTGCTTGCTTCCTTTTCAACATGCACATGCCGCAAGTCGTAGAAAGGACGTGACTGTTTATCGCTGTCTAAAGAACTGAATTTATATGGTTCTCAAATCAGAGAGACGCAAAAGACTACGTCCATCACTATTTGTTACCCATAAAGGAAATAACTCCTACACCATTTTATTGAACTCTTTGCCAAACACTCTAGCAGAAATGGTGCTAATTACATCTGTCACTTCTGTAATTTAAACTCACTCTCAATATCCATTAGTCACTGCAACCATGACGCATGCGTTCCAACTATCAGCAGGTGATGAAAAATATTCCAAAGATGAAAACAGCTTTTCCAGAAACCAATGTGTGGGTAAAATGTTAATTGATACTAATCGTACGCAGAAAACTTTTCTGAGTCAGAAAATTGCAGATAGACGTGATCCAGGAAAGGAAAGAAAATGTTATTAACACAGATTGCAGCGAACTGCGGGTCATGTAGCTGTAAGAATCAAAACTTGTATTTTGGACTAAGTGAGTCGAATCTCGGTAGGGTTATCGATCATATTGATTGCGATTTTTCCCTATTTCCTTTTCTTTTCGACAATCAGAATGCATGTATTTTATTTGCTGGTACAAGGTTTACTTAATAACTCTATCAGTGGCTCAGACTATATAGTGTCGAAAGTTAGGACAATAAAAAATGAATTGGAAAGGGTGTGGTAGGAAATGGACGTAGCATAATTTGAGGTCCGATCCTGGCATTTGTCTGGAGAGAATGAAAAGCATTCCAGAAAACTCAAGTTATCCGAGCTGAATACGAAAAAGGGATGTTAATTACTGCACACTGCAATGACGTTTAATGAAAACACGATTTATATAGTTATTTGTGATTTACGTGTATTTCACAATGCGGTCAGTACCGTGGACTATGTGTAGGTGGATTATATCCGTGAAGTTCCTGTCATTGTGCGTAATTATCTTAAGTACGAGAAGTTGCAATATTTAATTATTTAAATGCAGAATTAATATTTGCTTTTCCTACCACATTAATGACTAGTTCTACATAGGCTAGTAGTTACGAGTTTATTTTATTTGAATAAAGAGCTCATGCAGAGATCCAGTGCTCGTTAAACTTTTTGGATATAACCTCGAAGATTCGCAAATTTCTATATTTGTAAGTGTTCACTTATAAAAACTTTCGTACACAGTTCATATATGTTTCAAGGGACTGACGAAATTCGAAGCTGAATATTCCTAACTCAGGACTCTGATTGGTTATCGAGATCAAACAGAAAGCTAAAGAATTTTTTCGCATGCGGGCCATGTTTTAGACTACGTTTTACAAAAAAGGTTTGCATATTTCCACACACCCTTGTAAGAACTTGAAGTATGTAGCGCTAGTGTCGTTCCTGCATCACATGTTCGCGTTGCGCTGTGTCTCGTCTGTTACTTGCTGTAGGAAATCAAGAAATATGATGTTGCGCTGTCCTTTAATTGCGTATTGTTCATGCTAAATTACAAATTAATTAACTGCTTCAAATATTAAACGGAACCATCACTGTAATCTTAAAAGAAAATCTTCTTTTCTCAGTAGGTTAAAAATATCACAGTTATACTTACAATTAAAATAGTTTATTCAGGATATATCCGTTTAAGAATATTTCACTTATTTGAATTTGAAATTGGTTATAAAACGCACACATTCAGTTCCCACCTCACAGAAGACACATACAGTCAGGCCAACATGTTAACTTCTTTTAACGTAGTAAATATTTATTCTGAGAATGGTATGAAACACACAAACGCACTCATCACGGATTTTCTTATTTTGAAATAGGCCTAAAAGGTGTTTAAGTAATTACTGTGATTTAAGTCCTAATAAATAAGGCAATTTTTATTATTTAAATAAGAAATTTCAGTACAGCACTCCAGAAATACCCGTTAGATCCAACAAGCGCTTAGTAAAAGACACTATATTATTGTGCAACAGGAAACACTTTGCTTCAGAGGCAGATATTTCAAAACCTAGGGTCAAATACTATGATTGGAGACCGACAGTAACATTAGTTTAATTTGATATCTACATGTTATACGTGTGTGTTAGAACATCACTCTTTATTGCACGTGTGATTAATGTACGTTGGTATTACAACTGCAGTCCCTACAAAGCAATTTAAACTCGCTTGTAGAAAGTGGACGAGCTTATTTCTAGAGGTTTGTTTTGTATACCAGAGATTCAGTCTCTTATTGCGTTCAAGAAACTGGCATGAAACACTTATTCTAATAACCGTTAAGTTATTAATATTAACTTAATTTCTAGGACTAATGGAAATTAACATAGAGGCACTTCGAATTATGACACCGCACAGCCTTACATTTGACAAGATTACAGATCATACTGCATAGTGTCAGAACAAATATAAATATTCAATGCTGAGCAAATCTCAGATCTCATATGGGTATCAACACGTAGGTTAACTAGGTTTTTGACATTTGTCAAACGTGTATTTTTTTTCAAAAGTAACACAGCCTTTCAGAAACTGGAGCGGTTTTCGTCGTTAGGTGAAAGATGGGGGGCAGGGGCATCTTACAGCTTGGTCCGATAGAAACAGCTGTTCTGAGTCCTTGTCAATCTTATATCCGTCCATCTAGCAACCTACTTAAGGGCGGAAGAATACCCTGTTTCGTAGTGTCCTAAAGGTTTTGAAAACTATATGGTAGAGTCTGAACCACGTACACCTCCATACAATGCAAAAGGCAAAGTTGTCCCTGTCCACAACTTGAAGTTATACAGGGACATTCGTGATACAGATCCACTCACTTTTAGCCTGAGCTCTAGATTGAGGTTGGTGATCAGCCTCACGTTCCGACCGCTTTACCTTCAGCCCATTGATCTGGGTGGGGCCCAGAGCTGGTCTGGACGTTAAAAAGAAAAGATAACACTCTTACCCCAGCAGGGATTAGAACCCTCGATCGCCGACCCCTTAGTCAAGTCAATTCAGTGACTCCACCATCCCAGTTCCCCCACGAAGGTATCACTACGTTGACGTAGTGGCGGGGCTTGTGTGGTCATATGATCCCGAGAATTTTGCTGGCGGTAGGGTATGATGGTAGGGCCTCCAATGCCAGACAGGTCAAGGGTGATAACCCAGATAAAAAGGGATACCCTGGCCCTCCAGGTTGGAGGTTGGGCTTGAGGCTAACAGCCACACCCCTTAAAAATATATCGTTACGAAACCTCAGAGGAGGCCAGGACCCACTCAGGGCTGTAGAGCCGATGATGATAATGATGATGATGATGATGATGATGATGACCATCCCGGTTCCCGTCCGTATGACGTACCCTCGTTAAAACCCAACAGAATATAAATAAAATGCTTTGTAAATACGTAAAATAAATGAATATGTCAATATGCGTACGTAAATCAAATACAAAATATATGTGGCAAGTAATTAGATTACAATTTACCAGCTCCGGTTCAACCTAGAACAAGCCACGCAGGCGCAGATGTGGGGCAGAGGTATAGCTTTAATCTTTATTTAACCTCGGAGCTAGGTGGGGGTGGGTGGTCAACGCCACGCCCTGTCGCTTTACCCCCGGGACGGACCCAGTACGAATTGTATAGGAGGATGGGTGGGCCCCAGGGCCGGTCTGGACAGACGCGGAAAATCTCGTCCCCACTGAGATTCGATTCCCGGACCGTCCAACCCGCAGCGAGTCGCTATACCGCCTACGCTGTCCCGGTCCACAGTGTGTAATGTAATAATGAACTTTGTATTTTCCAGTGAAATTTGTACAACGTCTGTTCTATTATCCGTCTGTTCGCGCATCATTCATTTATTTGGTCCAGACCCTTGATGGGTAATCGAAGATTTACTGTAAACATAGCCAATTATTGGAGGGTAATCAAACCCGAATGTGTCAGAATTCATGCTTAGTGTTCTTTATTGAGCACTGAAGGAATCGAAAAATATTTGAAATACAATTGTCGGTCTTTATGCAATATATATATATTAAGTCACGAAGACATGTTTGGTGTTCGTCTGACTCAGGACCGAGACAAGTGGTCGACTCTCGTTTGAACACTAATGGTTATTCGAGTTATATAACATGCGGAGTATCTTTGGCTTCTCAAGAAGGACTTTGCTTCATGGCTTCACCTAGTTAATTGGGTATGCTTTGTTGATGTGGGTTCGGAATAACATAAATTGAAATCCAACAACAAATCTTAATTTAGATCTCACACCCCAATTAGGGATTCCAGCTTCAGTAGATTTGTGGATGATACACGCGGTCATACAGAGGCACGGCCCCCTCTTCATTATAAATACCTGACACAAAAAAACATAGAATCAATAGGCCTATATATTTTAGATGCGGTTCGACAGGTGGCTGATACTTGACATTGACAGACCTACCGTTTTGCATCTGTAGTCAGTGCGGTGGTTGCATGAGCTATGGCTTGTGGAAATCTTACTCAGTAAACTGAAGTAAATTATTTTTCCTTGTCCACGCCATGAAGGCATATAGGAGGAGTAAAGGTACAGCTCCACTTATTCTTAACCTCGGCACTAGATAGAGGTGAGTGACTAACTTCACGCCCCGGTCGCTTTATCTTCGGGAAAGAACCCCGGTACCCATTGAATTGAAGGCTGGGTGGGCCGCAGAGCCGGAATGGACGTGTGTACCTCCGGGTTTCGAACCCCGGATCGTTCATTCCATAACATATTCGCTATACGGACTAAGCTACCCCGGCTCCTCAGTATTACTCACTAAACGTAGAATCTGCAGGGTGGGCAGAATCTTAAAGGCTGTCTCCTTTCACCGTTTCCGTGCCTGTGCGCTTCATCTTTTCTGCGCTGTCCGTTGTTTCTATCCACTCGACGTCTAAGTTCACTGCGTTTCCGGTGACGGAACAGCGGTCTGAACACGAGAGCTTCTGCTGCTTCCAGGTCCTCCGTATAAGATAGGGCGTGTTTCTCTTGCGTGTCGTATTCTTCTGCATCGTCCAGGGCTCGAGCTTGGTTCCCTGACTCTGTCTCGAATGGAGTTAGAGGTCCTTCTTCAGCCACAGTTTCTGGTATCAGCAGGAGAACGTCTGTTTCTATTTGAATTCCGGGAACGGCCTCAGCTCCATTCTTAGCAGAGTTTTCAGACGTCTCCAGCCCGCTCGGAGCTTCAGATGTACTGGAGTCCACTGCGGCTTCTGTGGGGACGCAGGTGGTTGTTGCTGGCGCATCGGTGATGAGGGTTGAGGGCAGGGACATGGATGAGGTTGTTACTATGAGGAAGAGGAGAGTGACCTGTCAACAAAAAAACCGTGTTCACATGACGACGAAACAGTTCCGTGTCCATTAATATAAACAAACTCCCTACAGCATATGTTTATAATTTTACAGACGAATTCCCAACAGAAATAATGGGAGTTCATTTCCTTCACCATTTCACTAGTACACTAAACCACTAGTACGGTAACATGCACGCAGTCGCCGATAGTGTGGATGGCTGATCAGCTGTTTTAAACACTTTGGTACGTGAATATTCATCACGGCTACAACAAAATCCCTCCGTTGAACCTTACGCTGGCGCATGACGGTCCACTTCGCATTTGTTATATCTAAGGACCAAATTATAACCGGCAAATCAACCATCTAACCCTGACATGAGAGTCACGGATTTAGTGTTCAGGGATTAAACACGTTTGCGCAATAATTTTTTCTCGTTGTACCGTGCGTTTTGATATCTATAAAATTTGTACACCAACAAATGCACTCTTTATTAAACTTGATAAAGTTTTAAAATTTACATTAAAAATCGCTTTGACTTGCTCCTACGTGTTTCGGTCTACGACCATCATCAGGGAGCCTTCATTAGAGCGTAGCTAAAGTTATATTTCGGTTGTATCTAGTTATCTATCTAACGACATAGCTTTTTTTACTGAATTTTAACCTAAATATAACTTTATCAAGTTTAATAAAGAGTGCATTTGTTGGTGTGTGAACTTTATGGATGTTTGCGTAATGTTGTATTTGATAGTTATAATTAATGTTATATATGGTTAGCCCAGTGAAAATTTATTTTGTGTATTCATTAGAATACTAATACAATTTCGTTTTATTGTTCAACAAATATTTTGCTATTATTACGCAAAACAATGTGCAAAAAGATGTAGCAAGTTTGAACACACAAAGTAGAATTTCATAAGATTGACAATAACAGAATGTTAATATTGATTAGCCTATGGGATTTAACGCCGTGTAATTTTGCAGACAACCTATCCTAAAGGAGCAGGAAGCAGGATCCTTTGAATTCCTGATACCTAATTTTGAGGCTACAAGTCGTCACGTCCCAGGGGGCATTGTCGTTAGAACATCAGGACTCTTAAGACACCGCCTTTAAAACAAGAGTAAGCTAATACAGTGGGAGAGATTTTTATAGTCGACTGTCCATGACTATTACAGACACAACCACCTTCGCCACTTCCTCCGTCCACACATCCAGTTCCTTGACACACCGTGGAGACAAGAACGCCAGTTTACGTAGATACGTGAGTCTCCGCGTTGGTGATTTGAACAACACCTCTAAATTTCAGTTTGTCACTTTGTAACAGAAACTTTCGATAACAGGCTACGCACCAAATGTCTTGCTATGAGCATGAGCCCTTCGGACTTGGAATTGCATTACAGCATGGCTGTCTTTGAAAAGTTACAGCTGTCTGCAGCTTTCCTATATTTGGATTTGTACTTCATCTTAGAAGTAAATAAAAAAAAGGCAGTTATTTCGTATGGAAAATAGCGTGTAAAGTGTCGAAACATCTGATGTTAGATTAATAAACTCTTTAAAAAAATAGCCCTTTCAAATGAGGTTTAATTAGTCAGTTCATACAACAAGGAAAACAAGTGGTAATTCCGTCCTGAATGTCAGATAATAACAGCTTTTACGAAAATACAAATTGTTTACTATGTAGATAAATCGCAATTCCTACCCGATATTACACACTGAAGCAGGTTGAACATATGGCTACAGAAATTTAATAGAGTCCCTTAAGATTCTGGTATTTGGGCCCCTGTTCTTTTCCTTGTTTGCCACGTGGAATTTACCCATATCATTAGAGTGACTGGTGCAGCTTACATAAATGGTTGTAGAACCAATATAAAAATAAAACATTTGTCAAAAACTCTTAATGAGTCTGTCATGTTCAGGATGTTTATTTGTTTATTGAGACACAAAGAAAATACTAAATGTCACTTTACGTTTACAATTATTATTCAGTTCTGAAAATTTTAGCGATTGCTGAATGCCGAAGCAAACGTACTTCTCTCTTGAGCTAACGCAGAAACATTTGTGTCTCCTCACGTCACATAAAAATATTTCTGACCCCTGTATTGTGGGCTGTAGAGAAGAACCGGCGTTAGTACGTCTTTGTACCGCTATAATTAGCAGTGTCGCTTCTGATGGTACGCAGATACAGTAAACACATTACTTTTAGTGAAACAAAACAAATATTTACCTTGCAAGGCACTGTCTTCTAGCACGTGGCACAGTATTTGTTGGTACAAATTTAAAAATCGTTGGAGAAATCTGCGTCCAACGTCTTCGGGGAAGAAAAGTCTTCTACCCCAAAGATGTAGCCAGCTGATTCCACCGACGTTGTGCTGTATTTCTACCAGGCAACACGGTGTCACGTCCCACAAATCAGTAAATTTCTTCACACTAACTGCGAGAAACTGAAGCATCAGAAAGATAACTAGGCGTTTCACGGACTGGGGATGAAGCTACTTGAAGTATGTGTTGTGGAGCCGTGTAGGTTTATTCTGATGAAGCGTATCTACGTTTGAAAGCATACCCCTGCCTCAGTAATCAGGGTTCATATTTCCTGATGATGGAGGCAAATAAATATCCCAAAGAGTCAATACTGTTTATCAGACTGCGCGGCATCATATCCTACTAGACAACACTGCACCAGTAACTTACAGTCGTGAGAATAAAAAGAAAACTTTTAAAGTAACATTAAGGAAACAAACACACACACCTTTTACTCTGCAGATGATCTAAAATTTCTAAAATTAAAAAAAGGCAAAGTTCTCTCTGGAACAGACCACGAAGGTCCAGAAGAGATTAAAGGTTCAGCTATACTCTTTCTTTAAGTTCGGTCCTAGATGGGGTGGGTGGGCAACGCCAAGCCCTTGTCACTTTAGCCCCAGTAAAGACTCGGTGTGAATTGTATAGAAGGCTGAGCGGTTTCCTGGGACGCTCTGGAACGGTGCGGAAAACCTCGCCTCCACCTGGATTCGATCCCCGGACCGTCCAGCCTGTAGTGAGTCGCTATACTGACTACGCTATCCCGGCCCAGGATGATCTAAAATACAGTTAAAAAATGTTCTTTTATTACATTGTAAGAATTTTGCGTATTTATTACTTGTTCGACGTTCTATTGTGTTTGTGACACAATTATGGAGCCATGAAATGTACGTATGTTATTTATATATATATATATATATATATATACGTACGTACGTATTCACATGTCTGCTACAAACAATATCTCGGCGCCAAAGGGAGGCAGGAGCAGCAGATTGATGAAAACTGAATATGGATAATGTTCATAATTTACACCAGGTTTACTATAAATACTTATACCAATATTATTGTGTGGGGTAGCGTAGCGTATGGTGACTAGTATTCGGGCTGCGCAAACGAGGAATCGTCTTTCGACTCCTAGCACGCGCAAGGGACTTATTTCTTCTCCTAAAAGTCTAAATGTGTTAGAGAGCACGCTTAGCCTGCTCTTCAGCAGGTACCGGGGGGAGAGACACTCATTCTTCGGGGAAAAATCCGGCAATTTACCCCATCTATTACAAAGTTTAAGAATGTTTTTTTACAGCCATTACTATAATTATATGCCTTCATGTCGTGCGCTGGGACAAGTGTACCTTTACCTGGTATTACCTGCCTTATAAATCACGTTATGGAAGGAAAGATAGAATGAAGGGTAGAAGTGACAGGAAGACGAGAAGGAAGACGTAGGGAGCTACTGGATGATCTCAAGGAAACAAACGCGTACTGTAAATTTAAAGACGAAACACTGGATCGCACTCTGTGCTGAACTCGCAATGGAAGAAGCTATTGACCTGTTGTAAGACAGACTGCGGTATGAAGGATGAACAGTCTATTAACGGCCTGCTGTGAACGCGGAAATAAACGTTTTGTTTCGTGCAAGAATAATTTCTCGACCAGCTGAGCGTCTGTCAATTTTTTAAATAGGTTTTCGCTACAAGGACTTGGTCACGTTACCTGTCAACAATTTATGTGTGGAATAGAAGTTCATCTTTTACTTCTCGCTCTCCACAAATCAAAACACACATTCTAGTAAATATAATTTTGTGAGTTTGTGGGTGGCTTGGGTTGGTCCCATAGTTAGGCAAGAGCAAACACCGACCGATTTCAAACAAAGGGCTCTTCTACGCTCTTGCTGAATGTTAGTTGAGAAGTCGCAACTTAGGTTCCACACTCTGAGGCCACCTATCATGACATAAAATTGTCGTGGTTTTCGTCTGTACCTGCAGTCGAATTCTAACATGGTGTTCTAAAGCAGTCACTCCAGCAACTCGCTGCTACCTTCTTAAATCAAAATTGCAGACGTCATCTCCGTCCGGTGACAAATATGGTATGGTGCTGAAACAACGTTGTTCCAGAATGTGTGGTGTGAAGAATGTTGCTAAATATTAGCACTTTCCAAATCACAAATGCGGCGCACTAAACAACGCCAATACTATGCACCTTAGGATTATAATATTCAGGCTGCAACGACGTGTAGTTTGATAGAGAGGTATCAAAATTCAAGAGAAGCTTTGCTGCTTCCTTCCTCGGCAGAACAATACTTCTGTCTGCGTTTACCGCCAAACCACAACGTTCCACATCGCGGAAGAACACAATCTTAATATTCAATGATGTAAAAACCTCAAATGTAAATTTGTAACGTAATATTCTTATAATAATATTAATATTCTTGTAAATAGTTAATATTTTTATGTTGCTTCTTAATTAACAGCAATTTTATGGTGAGAAATGAGAAGTAAAAATAGCAGCAGACGGTGATAGGAATGTCAATGATAAAATATACGACAAAAAATCCAAAGTGTTTTAAATTAATACCCTTCAGTATCTCATAAAATGAAGCAACCAAAATTTCAGTGTGAAGCTCTCTCTACAGAAGTTTCGAAACTTAAATCCTTAGGAATGCTAATCACATCATCCTGTATTATCAAGCTGAATAATGGGGTTCAAATCATCTCACCTCTCTCAAGGAATCAAACAAAGAAGATGTAAAAAATGTAGCTACGAACTCCAGGGCGCAGAGTTGTTGTTAGAAAGCTAAGAGTCGCTTAGCTTGTCAAGAGGTTAGCCGCCAATTATACAACCCGAATTTCTTGCCGTGATGAAAACAGCCTCTTTTCGATCCCTATCTAAATTCAAACCATAAATAAAAAACATTACAAATAAACTGAGAGCCTAAATATCGAAGATAAATTTTCTTCTCACTAGATGTCAATACATCAAAGCACAAATGGTTATGTACCCTTCTGGACAACTTGTGGTTATTAATTTTCCTTGGACTATTAGAACTGCAATTTTTGTTATTCACAAGTATCTTCAAGATCAGAATTAAACTCGGCGACGATTAACTGATTATTGTGTTGATGAACATTTACTTTAAGTGTAATGGAAATTGTGCATCTTGTACATTTGAGCTATACTGTTGATATAATGCAATTAACACCATCGGTCTTTTGTGAGAGATTCGTGTGGAAATGAAATATGCCACGTGTGAGTCGGTTTCAATTTAAGGTACAGAGTTTTTTTCCTTATTTTGCTACGGCTTTATTGTCGAGCATTATGTAGCATCGAATAGAAGGATGACTGCGACAAGACTCGGGTGGAAGCTGCGGCCGCCTTATCTGGATATTACCTGGAATGCCAGACAACAAGACAGGCGGTATATATATATATATATATATATATATATATATATGACGTAACGTTGGGGCGCTTTCGCGTAAATATTGTTGCCATGGAAAAGAAATAAGAACTATCTATTCTGAGTGTATATATATAGCCTCAGTTATCCAGCATGCAAGTGCATGCGTCGTATTATGTTGTGCTCTGTGGCCTGTCTGTCGGTACTATATTTTTCCGCATTATCTCGTAAAAGGTACGATTTTCCGAAGACAGTTATTGACATAAAATATGTTTTGATTTCCTCTACAAATTTTTATGAAACATTTAACATCGTAAGAAGAATTCAGAGAGATATTATCATAGACGCACGTAGTTATTCATGTAAAGTCCGCTTTATTTTTGTCAGATTTTGATGAAAGTTGAACTTCCTCGAAAGATTTTCGAAAAATACTCAAATATAAAATTTCATGAGAAACAGTTTATTGGGAGCCGAGTTGTTTCACGTGGATCGACAGACGTACAGACAGACGTGTCGAAGCTAATAGTCGTTTTTTTCGCAAATTTTGCGAACGCACCTAAAAATTATCAGAGCCTTCAGTTAGGACCGCCGGCGTCCCAGCTAAAAATGAAAGTGGACACTTCCCGAGTACAGAACTATAGCTTTAGGGCTGCACCAAACTGCTAGGTTACAGAGGATTTATATTTTGCACCCTACTGGTTCTGTCGTGCTTATAAAATGCAGATATTTACCAAATTTCTCTTCATGATGGAAGCTGCGACTCAGGGCAACGTGAACTTGGGATGAAAGGCACTATTCTGTTTCGACTTCAGATCACTTGTGTCTTGCAGTCAATTCAGTTCTTAAGTTGTCTTATAGTAACGTTAAAGGTGGAACTCATACATTTATATATAACATAACAAAACCAGTGCAACAGAAATAAACCCTGTTAGCACGGTGACAGTATTTGCTTTTGCTGACCGCGGTAAGTTTATCCACCCCGGAAGCACTTTACATTAAAACGATCTGACCGTTCCTTTTTAGCATGAAATTACGGTACCGTTTATATATTTACTTATAATACCCGTTAAAAATTCAGTCGTGTCCAGTCTTTTAGGCGTGTTTATTAAGTACAACCAAAACGGCATGTGAGATGGCCATGTGTGTTTGCGATTTCCTTACTAGAGTCTAAATAACTGGGAATATATTTGAGAGTTCCACGTTAAAGATTTTCATTTCAGTCGTCAAGAAATTCACATTTTCGACTATATTATTCCATTATAAAGTTTAGTTTACCTAATAGACCCTGTCAAAATTCGATAGGAGGTTTCCAACATCATTTTAGCACATTCCCGGCTACTGGTCTTACTGATTCACAAACAGTGTAAGTTTACATAAAACCAGAAATGCATATGACATACTTTATTGCACGAATGTATATTGGAATTTAATGGGTGGGCCTTCCCTCATTGTTAGTGGGTTGTTCAGACATGCAGTTATACTGATTAATCTACAGTAATTGACTTTTCATTTAGAACACAAATGTTCCAGATTTTGTTGAAGTCTGGGGTGGCAGATTTCAAATCTACACTTCCTTATTTCTGTATTGAAGTAACCTTTATCAACTTGAAAACCTCATTTGTAGTTTTGTGTGTTACTTCGTGGAAAATAGAATTTCGTTTCTTGTAAAGTAAAGGTAAAATTGTCTCTGTGCATGCTATATGGGGAGTGGAGGTATAGTATTCATTCTTAAACTCAGCACAAGTTGGAAGTGAATGTTCAGCTCCATACCCCGGTCCCTGTATGCCCGAGGAAAGCGCCTCCGGTACAAAATGTATCGGAGGATGGGTGAGATCCAGACTCCTTCTGAACGCTTTGGGGTTTAGGCAGGAATCTGTCACCCCTACCAAGAATCGAGCCATTGATACTCTCTTGTCCTGCTCGCAGCCCAATTACTATATCGACAGCTTGTTTATTTTTAATATATCCCGTCACGTGGTATGATTATGGCCTACATACAAGTTTAGTCTTTAGGAGAAAAATCAATACCTTTGGCTGTTTACGCCTCAATCTTTTCTTCCATTGTTTTGTCCCTTTCGTATCTGTACCTCCTTTGCTCGTTTTTCACATATTTCTTCTTCTTTGTTTCATTTCTCAACTGTCTGTTCCTTTGGTCTGTCGCTTTCTTACAACTGTCTCCTACAATATTTTTACAATATCCCATTTCATTTGTCCGTCCCCTCGTTACATCTTCCCTTCCTACTCGTAAATATCGCTCAAAGACAAACCGTAACCAAATTTTATACCCACAAATTTAAAGCTTTACTTCGGCTACATCACGCAGAGAGCAACATGCTTAAATGCAACTGAGTTTTAAAGCCTAAACCTTCACCGAACTTTCTGAACCGCAGTGTAAATTTTCTGCATGCTAACACTTAACGAAATGTAGCCTACGAAGAACATGTATCTCACAAACCGTTTATGTAATTTGTTAATAATCGACATAGGAGGCTTCCGACAGAAGTTTTCGGTTAATTCCTAAGAAGATATTCCAGACACATCCGTTGAAAATTAATATAGTGCCTACTTTCCCGAGCCCTGCCGGAATGTTTTGCAAAGGAGAAGGCAGACAGAATATTCGCTGAAAAACTTACAATTAAGACATTTACGAATGCTTTTAAGGAACTTGTTGAGGAAGTTGTTACACCCCTTTTTACTCAGCATGTGCAAGTACGAGATGGGAGCCAAAAGTTTCAGGACTCGGGAAACACAATAATTTCAACTTTGCCTACTCACAAGTCGGTACTTTCCCATTAGGAGTTTGTACTCTGAGTTAAAAGCCTCTCTCACTGTTAGAAGCACATCTGGAAATTCCTTTCCTTGATTCCGTCCAGCACGGCCTGAAATTTAGTTTTCATCTCCGCGATAATTCTAACTGAATTTTCAATTTACAACTTTCTAAGGGGGATTTGTTTCCTTTCTGGCCTGAACTTGCAAGCCATTAGAGAGATAATGTCGGTTTAGTTTCTGGTCGTCATTCAATAGACGGGACAAAATTTTGTAGCAGTCCACCTCATGGTTAAATCTTCGGTTACAGTCCACCGGAATGTATCACATGATAGGCCTATAATGTTACAAATATTGTTAACTGTACGCCGTCTGTCCTCATGGAGGACTTGACCTCAATGTGTCCACATTTCATGAATCCGACTTGATGATGGGCGACAAGAACTTTTAAAACCTCAGCCGAATTTGACCACTTTTGAAAATGAGTATCATCAAAACGTTTGTGTTCTGCGCATGGCGTCATCGTGAAAGGTATTTTAATACTTCACGAAACTCATAAGCCGTTTTAATGAGGTTAATAATACTTGATGCAAATTCTTTGTTAAGTAAGGTCTGCCAGATCACAGGTCCACGACGATCGAAGAGCGCACTCAAAAAAAAAATTTTACATCAACTGCACAGATTATCAACATTCTGTTACAGCGACACTCACCACACTAATTTACAATAAATAAACTCAGCGGTACCTAACGACACGTAGCTGTATTAGCCCTCCACACGGCCAGTCAAGAAGCTTACGGTTTTAACCGCTGATTTTTAAATAATTTTATTCCTCATTTCAATGTTTGGTGTAGTTCTTTTCTACTAGTTTTAATATTTCTACAAGTACAGGGAGAAGTTCAAATCAGGCCTGTCTGGTTTTCCCTTCTCCGTGCCCCTGCCGGTACCCATGTTCAATCTTAGAACAAAATCTGTGTTAGATTTCGTGTGTAATGTAACTGACCCGATTTGCTTGAAATTTAAAAGTAACACATTTTTAAAATCCGAACTTCTAACTAAATACTGCTCAAAATATGTTACTACAGAACGATAAAATTCAGTACTGAATTGATGCAAATACATATACGAGATCCGCTCTTTCGGGACTTTACGTATCATAGGTTGATAGTTCCAGGACAATATATTTATTCGTCTTCAAGTGTCAGGCAGTACAAGAAGAATTATTTTTGGACCGCTGACACGTTACGCAGCTTATATCGGTCAATATTTTCCGACGTTTTTGGATAACTTATCGGTCCCAAATCACCTTAACATATCTACCAATCTACGCTGCGTAACATCGCAGAAGACTGGTGTCTATACACTGCGATCGAAATGGCACGCAACTAATAGTTGAATATGTATGGATGGCTCTCACTGAATCCGCTCAACTAGATCAATAGCAAAATGTTTATAACCTTGACTATATCAGCACAGAACCCGCAAAAGGCACGTGCTCATCTAGCGGGCTCGCGCCAGTCGTCTATCAACAGTAAAAGGACAAGCACAGCTTTTCACAAGTGCAACGAGTTTTCTTTGTCGAAAAATACCTGGTACTTAATTCTTATTTAACTTGCCACAATAATTTCAGTGAAATATTTCCAGATTCGCGTGTGCCAAGAAAATGGCCAATATTTCGGTAGGTGGAAATTTTCCTTGTCACAGGAAAACTTTCCTGGCGATCTTCGGTATTAAGAAACAATAATGTGGAAAATATCCATCAAAGTTCGCTACGCTGTCCAAACATCAATGGGAGAACTACCTCATAAGTGAATTTTCTCGTACCGAAATGTACAGAAGGCACTAAATGATTTTAAAACTTCATCCATATCTTACAGTCATGCTTGAACGCAAGTGTCCTGATAGGCAAAAATGGGGATGTGAGACTACAATAAAGGAAAACCGGAACATTCTTCATCCCTAGAAATCATTAAATCTGAAGAAGACAAACAGCCTGAGAGTACAAAATAAATAGACTTGTTTTATTTTTTGGGCAGAAGAATAATTACATAGTAATACGTTTACCTCTCATTTTAGTATCTGAACTTTCCTTATGTGTTTTGTTTCTGAATATTTGACGAGCTTTTTTGGACTTTCTGTTTCTTCGCCTGATTTTTTCTATCTTCGAGAAGACTTTCTTCACATCATCTTCTCTGTAGCATTAATTTTGGAAGTTTATGTTTAAAAACCAGGTAAAGGGAAAGACAAATTTCACCATATCACATGCGACTAAAGCGCAAAGGGACAGTAGAGATGTAAGTATTCTTTCTTTAACTTCGGTGATAGAATTTGGCGGATTGTCAACTTCACGCCCCCGCCGCTTTATCCCCGATAATTAGCCGGTACCCATTGCACAGGAGGCTAGATTGGCCCCAGGGTCCGTGTGGACGGGTGCGGAAAGTGTCAGCCCCTTTCCCCCGGAATTCGAAAAACGGAACTCCGAGCTCATAGTAAGTCGCTATACCGACTACGCTATTCCGACACACTTAAAAATCTATAAAAAAAATTTAACAAAAACATCTTTGAGATCTCTCGACCAGTAACGACATAATTGTGTCCCGTCTGAAGACGGTTCTTTAAGCTACTCTAAAAGGAAAAGATCGGTAGAAAGTTCTCTCTGTTTTCTTTACAGTAAGCCTAACTGTACAGTAGGTTAGCATAACGCAGAGTTGCCATTGTACCAACGATAGAAAGCCGTCAAGGCTACACCCGATCATTTGCATTAAAAATTTTAAAAAATCCTATTATCTTAGTACTAAGATCGGGACTTTTTGGACACCGGCGCTAGTTACTGAAAAATGGGAATATTAAGGGAAAATCGGGACGAATCGGAGGACTTCGGAACAAAGACTTCAGTGGTGCAGGTGGTTAAAAAACTTCAAATGACAGGGTGTGTGTGTTTTAGATGAAGTTTGTCTACTGACGAAGCATGGGTTTATCTTAGAGAATGCATTAATAGTCAGAAAAGCAAAACAGTGGGAGAATGAAAATCCCATACCTACAAGGAAAGAATGTTATATTCCTTAGAAGTGTGACGTTTGTCGGCGCAGAACAATCGGTTACATTATGTTCAGAGTTGTGGTAACAAGAGAACGTTACAAAGAACTAAGTAAGAATTCCATATCCGTGTTGGAACTTGACGGACAAGACGGCTGGTTTCAGTAAGGTATGGCTGCGGCACATGCAGCAATTTCAACATTACTAATGATTCGTGAATTCTTTCGCTATCGAATTATTTCTTGGCCCCTAAATTTTCGGATCCAAAATGGCCGGATATCTGTTACTGGAATTTTTCATCGTACACATTAGAAGAACTGAAACAAAACTCTCAGCTATGTGTTTCAAAATATTACTGAAGAAATTCGTCACTGGCTGTCATCAAACATAAGGAAAAGTTTAACGTTTGCATTCCTGAATAATGTGGATCTTTCCATTACTTAATACCATATATTTTTGTTTTCTGGTTTTAGTGTGCTTTCTTCTGACACAGAAAATTGTTCAAGAAATAGGTTGACCAGCCCTTCGATCACGCTGCATTTAAGAACTTCATCGTTTGTGTGGCTGATGTAAATAAATACGACGGTAACAGACTGAAATATGAAGATAGACATAGCGGGTTTAATTTCACAAAGTCTCCAGCTTCAGGCACAGGTAGGGTTAGGGAGCCTAGATTGATGTTACCAGGCAAGAGAGTGCGCGAAAATCGGTGGAGATGCCGGTATTCGTCTGCTTACGTAGTAGCTGCATTCGTGTTGCTGAGAGAGGATGATTTGACGGTTTGTGAGACTGGAGCTGAAGGTTATCATGCAAACTGACGGGGACTTAGTGGATGTAATCCTGCTGCAACTGACACAGTTTTATTTTTAAAAAAAAATTCTCATTACAAGCCTGGACAGGCCCTGAGAGTTCCAGGAGGTTCAGGCTCCCAGATTACAAGACAGTCGGCAAATGAAGGTGGCAAGTTTTTCAGCCCTACGCACCGGCCGCCTTTACCCCCAGGAAATATTCCTGGTACTCATTTATGTTAGAGGCTGAGTCGACCCCAGGACCATAGTGCGGCCGGAAGGATTATTCTAGGCAGGAAAAATAGAAAAATATACCAACACTTATGTCTGACTTTGCAGATCAATGGAACCACTACTTGTGGAGATGCGGACATACTAAAAAGTTTAACTCTGACAATGCACGTGTCCATCAAATTGCCGTAATAACAATCTATCTCATTATCAAAGAAATATAATATAAAATAAATTAATACTTTACAAAGCAACAAAGTAACCAAGTAACTAATTAATCGTTTGCTGAGTGCAGGAATTGCAGCTTATTTTGTAATGTGGTAAGTTATGTAACGGCATAATTTATATTCTGACAATTTTACAGACTTTTCGGCGAGTGGTTGACGTCACTCATGTTTGTTAGTGTGAGTAACAGGAGCCCTTCCTCAGCCCTGTTTAATAACGTCTAACGATTATCAGTCTATTAAATCACCGTGTTATGTAGATGCCTAGTGGGATGTTAACTTTCCAAAATGACAATCGAAAACGTTTTGAAAGTAATTTAGCAGTAACCGAATTGCGCTCCGCGCTTTTCAACTTTTCTAGCCTGTAGACGTTTCCGTACGCAGAGGTTTATCATGACAGGAACATTTTTTTTAGGGATTCCTAGATAGAAGGAAAGTTGGGGAAAAAAATGTTTTAATCAGACAGTTCAGAAAGTCTATTTGGAGTGAAATTGTAATAATAATAGGTTCCAGAATATTATTTTATCTTTATGTTCTTGCAAACGGGTTCAAAACGTGGCCTCGTATTTGGAGGGAAGATCGTACAATTGGAACTTCCCAGGATATGACGTTTGTGGGTAGGAACCAGTGTATCTGAGAAACCCACTTTCTCCATATTTAGGACAGAATAATAATATACTAAGTGTCTGAAAATAAAAGTACTCAAAGAATATTTGGTCTAGAAGGGTAGCTGTCGCGTAACGTAGCTCGTGATAAATAAAGGCACGTAATACTGAAGTCAGCGAGATAATGTCATTCACAATGGCCTGGATATGTTGATCGGGTGGAGGACAGAAGAAATACGTAGGAACCTGCGCTATGGAACTCTTGGGACGATGGGGTAGAAGACTAAAGTTTAACAGTAAGCATTCAAGACCAACAAACACCTCAAAATATTAAACTGGAGCGCAGGTAAATCTACTGTGAGGATTCGAGGTGGATGTAAATGGCGCAGTATCATGGCTGTCTGTGCGGTAGAAACACTGCGGGTGTGTTGTTTCCTGCTTTCAGTGAGTTAGTTTCATTTTGCCTTGGCTTTAAAACCGCAACCACACGATTGCCTTCAGTGCTGTCAACTTCTGATTCGCAGTAATTAACAGGTGTTTACTACTACGGTACAACCAAGTTTGAAGGGCAGCATGACGCCATGTTTCCTGCAGCATGCATTGCGTAGCGTCTAAACACCAGAAAATTAACACATTTTTGCTCATCACTAAGTTATGGCCGTAAATTGTTGACTCTGAGACCACATCTATCAAATAAACAACAACAACAAATTTCGTTTCATGTTACGTATATTGTGCTACTTCCTTCTATAGGTCTGTACGTGCCTTGTTGCTATGCGACAGATATTCAATTACAGAAAGAAAAGAGAGTATACACTCCGAATAAAATAAAGGTCGACATATTTTTATCGAGTTAGTTAATCTAAATCTACGACCCAGGGGTTCCATCTTTTGTCAGTGAAGTCTTTAGGGGTGTGACGATGTGTAGTTTAGTAGCGAGATGCGGAACTGCATAGCGCCACACCTCCGGAGGCGGTAATTTTCAAGAACCGCAGTATCAATAATTAAGTAAGACAAGAGAGAAATATGTACAGACACTCATTAAACCAAAAACTGCAGAGGGCTTCAGCTGACGTTTCAGGTGCAACATAGGCTACATGAAAATCAAATACATGAAGAGGGACCTAAAATTTGGAATTTCCTTCTACATTTGCATTTTCATGTAACTTGTCTACTTTCATAATTTTGAGAGTACTGCATGTTCTTTACATGAGAAACCAGAATACAAATTAATGGCTGGAGATTTAATTCCTTTTTTTTTTTTTAGTCGGACCTCTACCTACTCGTTGTAGGTATAGTGGGTTATTGTTACACCTGATCACCCTCAGTGACAAACACGCATGCACACTAGGCAGGACTCCTCTGGATGAGGGATCGGCCGGTCGCAGAGGCCTGTACCTGCACAAAACACTACAGTCACACGAAAGAGACGGTCGTGCCCCGGTGGTTTTCGAACCCGCAATCCCATCAAGCAAGCGGCTGCAGACGTTGTTATAATTAAGGAACTGAAATGTTTTGCGGAATATACAGTACTTCGCACATTACTACTGAAGGAAATGATCACACCGGGCAGGTTGTCAAGTTAAATTTGTGTTCGAAAGGACCTTGGTTATAGCCTCCGCTAGGACACCGGCTTTCTTCAGGTTTTCGTAATTTTACTCAGCCCTGGACTCAAATTCCTGGATAAATTGGGCCACTACCACTTCCTGCCGAAACCTTTCAAATTCATTCGGAGACTGTCAGTAGCCTTTCATACTGACAGCGTCACTAAATAATCAACAGAAAATCTCAAGTGTTAGCAGCACTGCCGTCATCTCTGCCTAAAACGACGAGCCTTAGGCCATCGAGACTCAGGCCTGAAATTTTAATAATTTCAGCACAGAGACACAGAATGTACTGACTAGGAAACACCGTCTGTATATACTAGGTCTGACACACCGATACCTCTTCACATCTATTTCGAAGATAAACTGTGATATCACGCCTAAAGAGGAAGATTATTGTCGGAGATTTGCTACAACTGTCACGTCTACTGACCACGCGCAGAAAAATACGGTCACAAGTCTCGTCCCTTTGAGATTTTTGTTGTTTTTTTTTTCTCCCATTTCAGCCAGTTTATGTTTGAGTGACTCAACAATACTAGACATTGACTTTCAAATCCATACATACCGCAAGGACATAACACAAAACACGTTACGTCGATAATGATAGATAAAAAAGATGCGGTCCTGTGCATTGCAACATAGCACGATCTGTCTTTGTCCATTCAGACACCGTCTTACTAAGCTCTTATTGTTGACACAGAAGTGTCACGTATGGATTAGTCGGATGCCTGGGTTGACTGAGAACAGACACGCAGCGTTGTACCAGGACGTTGGCCCTGCTTTGATTGCTGTAAGAGAAACCGATGTTGCCAAGTGTCTTCCGGTTTACGAAAATAATGTTCAGCCTCAGTCTATGAAATGTATACCTATCCAAGGTAAATAATCTCAAGGCCAATATCCTGTCTATTCTGTATGAAATAACATAATATAAAAACAGCATACTATTCCAAAAACGGAGACCTTTATGACGACATAAATTCGTATGTCGGTGCTGGCAACATTCGCGGACCGAGCGGTATGGCGTTGCAGTAACGCTATGCACTTGTATCGAAAAGGTACGCCGTTCAAATGTCAGAGAGAGAGAGAGAGAGAGAGAGAGAGACTGTTAGATAGTTTGTGTGCAGTTTTTCTAACCACCTTGCATGCATAAAATACATGTCAATTAGACCACCACCGTTTCCAGTTCACTACTCAACCTAAGACTGGGCGCTTGTCGTCTCTATACATGACAGTGTTGTAGCAAGACAGGCAGTGTACATACGTATAAGGTTCCCTCAGGCAGCTTCTCGTAACCACTGTGGCCTTGGAAAAGCAATAAGTATTACATATTCTGAGTGTGTGTCTGTAGACCTACTTATCCAGCATGCGAAACTCTTGCGCCATTCTGTATTTTCATCTGTGCCTTGTGCGGCTCTAAAGTTTTCTACATTATCTCATAAAACTTTTGTAAGCGCCTGGACTTGTAAGAACTGCTCAGATCCTGAATTACCTCCATGCTTGAAACCGACGCACTGCATCATGTGCGTCCAACTTTTTTTATAACGATGGGCCACACCCGTTATTGTGGGCAAGTTCGCGAACCGCACGTGGAAAAAATCAATATGTAGTCTACATAACCGCCTGAATTACTGTGTAGTTTTTACAGTACTACTGGCTAAGGAAGAAACGGTATAACAGGGGGTGATCGATAGGCTGAAATGGGAAGATGCTATGCAATGAAACGAATGTGAGAAAGCCTGAGGGAACCATCCTCAAAGCCGACTACGGTAATCAACTGGAGAACGTTAAATATTTCAGTTCTTTTGGGTAGCATGATAACAAATGATGCAAGATGTACACGTGCAATTAAATATCAGCATTGTCATGGTAAAAGCGGTATTCAACAAGAAAAATAAGATTTCACCTGCAAATTGGATTTAAATTTGAGTATGACACTAACAAAGTGCTACTCTTGGTGCATAGCTTTGTAAGGTGATGAAACTTGGACATTGCGGAAAGAATATCAGAAATACCTGGAAAGTTTTGAAATGTGGCGCTGAAGATGGTGGAAAAGATCAGTCGGCAGGACCATGTGTAAAATGGTGTATTACACGGAGTCAAGGAGGAAAGGAATATTCTACATACCTACAGTAAAGAGGAAGATTGACTGGATTGGTCACATCTTGCGCAGGGACGGCCTTCTAAAACGCGTTATTCTACGAATGATAACAATAAGGGCAAAAGTGACGGGAATACGAGGAAGGAGACGTAAGTAGCTGCGGGATGGCCTTATAGAAACGAGCGGATTCTGTACAAAGAAAGAGGAAGCATTAGATCGCACTGTGTGGAGACGTCACTTTGGAAGAAACTACGAAACGAATGAAAACAGTTTACAAACTGCAAGCTGGTGGGCTGCGGGTTTAAAGTTCGTGCTATATCTACGGCCTTGAAAGCCTCCAACGTAGTACGAAGGAATCATAAACATCGGATTGTATCAATTACCGCCGAAAATCGTTGGTAAACAACGCTGAGTCCGGTTGCGCCATTGCGTTCTGCTGAATTCACATTCGTCTCTTGCAAAGTTCTCGCATCAACAGAAGCACCTGTTAACAACAGCTATGAAAAAGATACACGTGATGTTTACGTGCATTGAGGTGATTTATCAGCTCATGAGTGTAATCAAGTGTTTCACAATCCTAACCAGAGTCAACCACGCAGATGGTGTTAATTTTTGCGCCTTACTGCGGTCGTGAACAATCTGGAATCTTGGCATGCCACGGCTGCACTGACTTTTCGGGCGGGTTCGAAAAATTTTGAAAAGCGACTATGGGATTCGTCATGTGTCTCCCTGTCTGCCCGCTCGTCCGTCCGTATGTCCCCAGAGAATAACTCGGCTGGACGGAGTTTCATAAAATTTGGGACTTGATTATTTTTTGAAAATCTGTCGAGAAAATTCAACTTTCGTTAATATCTCACAAATATAACGGGTACTTTGCATGAAGACCTATGTACATTTATGATAATATCTCGCTGATTTCGTCTTAGAATGACATGTTTCAGACAAAAGTTGTATATATTGCTGACAGCAATACGAAATATTTTGCAGCTCGACAACAGCGCAAAAGGAACTCGTTATTGAATTTCCATGACCGCTTTAAAGAGTTTTATATGTAGGTCAACAACAAAAAGGTCAACTATTGTTGCGTTTCCAGGGCAAAAATGGTTTCGCGAACGCGTCACAATGTTACCTTATACGTCCTTTTTTTCCTACAGCGTAAGCTGACGTGCATATATATATATATATATATATATATATATATATATTGTATCAGCTTTTTACACATACTTTTTCTTGACAACGAATGAGCTGTAATTGAACTGCGCCTCCTGCCATAAACTTTTCCCAACCCCTAGACAGTTCCATAAGTGGGGGTTCCTCGAAACATTAAAATTATTTCCTTCATCGAGGCAAAGTTTGGAAAACGTAGTAGCTTCGAAACGTTCATGGAATTCGCCAATCTAATTTACTGTGAATAAAGAAATGTACATTGTCATCATTCGTCGCCTTAATTATGCAGTCAGAAGGAAACACCAACAGTTGGTTTCTCCCTCACTACAATCCTCCATCATACCGGTCGGTTTTCGTCAAGCATTTCTTAGCAAAGAAAAATGCTACAAACTGGAGCTTCCCCAATACTCTCCTGTCTGGGTCCAGCCGATTCTTACTTTTTGCTACGACTGAACAGCATTGAAGCTGCTGACAACTCTGGACGGAAGAACTGCAAATGCCAAAATGATTCCCAGGAATGTGTGTAACGATTTTACGGTTGCGGGCAGAAGCGTACAGTTGCACAAGGGGACTATTTTGAAGGAAATGTGGCTTAATGATTGTACTATTTTTTTATTTATCAGAAATAAAGTGATTCCGGGAAAGCATTGAAACTACCAAGTATAAGTAAGCTTAAAATGACATAAATAGTAATTTCAGTTGAATCCAACATATCACCCAAGCATTCCAGACTTTCAAAGAATTCACTTCTCGCTGCATTCTACACAAAGTGCAATCCCACATTCTGCTAGAGCAACAGATTTTTCGCTATATATAAACAGAATTAGAATTTCAGTCTCGAAGCGTTGAACACGACAACACTTGTACTGTTATTCAGTTTATATTGAAACACAAGATACAAATCCTACAGAATGGACACTGCCGAGATAAAATTTACGTGTAATAATAATAATAATAATAATAATAATCACAGGTCACGCTGTCTCATCTCCAAATAATGCAGTCCTTCATTACAAGCTCAAAACGACATTGTTTGTCGAGAAACTTTTCGCAGCATATGGAAGACAAGATACATTACTGTGTTCACAAAATGCTATCACTGGACCACATCTTCAGCCAGGTGAATTAATCCAAACCTTGAAAAGAATTCTTTGAGATCCACTTTATTATTTTCCTCCGCTCTGCACGTAAGACGTCAAGTAATTTCTTTTCCTGTGGTTTTCGAACTAAACTTTAGTACGCATTTATTATCTCCGTAATGTGTGCTACATTCCCCACCCATCTCATTCTTTTCGGTTTAATTATCTTAAAATTAGTTGGTACTGATTGCAGAATGCGAAGCTCTGCAATGTAGAGTTCCTTCCATCCGAGCCTGCTTTTTTTTGATTATCACTTAACCTGTACGCTATACATACACACACACACACACACACACACACACACACACACACAGACAAAGTGGCATTAGAACGAGGATTTTTCGTAGTACTCCCGTGTTCCCTGCCAATATCATTCCGCCAGTGCTCCGCATGCATATTCATTCGCATTCCATTGACGAAATATTGTCTACATACAGATATCGTCGCCAAATAAATCACACAACAAATGGTGAAACTTTCATATTCTTTTATCACCGTGGGCTGCATTTCACGTAGAATACGAGTACATATGTTACTTCTATACGACGGTAGTCAAATCAGTTCGTGGTTTACTTGCCCGTAATTAAATTTTTTTTTTTCAAGATGAAAATTTCCCTTGTGGTGTTTTCGAAAAAAAAAATTGTAAATTTGAGCCCATCGACTTCACACGCCTTTGTGTCAATCTGCAGATCCGCATGCATTATTCTCGATAGCCGCTGAACGGATGTTTTAAAATTCCGAAATATTAAGTTTCTCTAAATTTTGTCTGCGCTTTCAAATATACACTAAAAGATTCGAACAAAAATAATGGAGAAGTATTCCAAAACGACGAATCGCATTTTTCTACTTTGGAGCAGGAGACGACAAAGGCCAGGAGCTCATTAGTTTTGCGTATTATACCATCATCAGAAGCCTGCAAAAATGACCTGCAATATAACTTCTTAAAAATTAAATTTTGTTGCTAAGGAAGGTGTCAACGCATAACCTGCGGATGTCTTGGGTTTTGCGCAGTACAGTTTGGGAACCACTGTTGTGTATCCTTACCGACGAACATAACACACTCAAGGAGAACGTGACGCATGTCACGAGGGAATGAACCCCCAGCATGATATCAATGCATACACATGCGCTAACTCTTTCGACCTTGTACGTGCAGTGATGACTGAGTACAAGCAAAAAGGGGAAGGATGGCACCCAAAGGTTTTAAAGTGTGTAGGCGTACATTACTTTGTGTAGTAAACAGGAACTCGTGATGGGCTCAAAAATACGGGGTCTGCCAATGGAAAAACTATAGAAAATAAATTATGTGATTGTAAGATAATACTTATTTAACAGCACCAAGTTTCGACACGTGTTCATGAAAGGATTATCTAATTTTAATTTTTTGTAAGACCATTTTTTTGCTGTTTGTATGATTACGTAAAGTAATGCTGGGTGTTTAGTTTGAAAACATTAATTGAGGATATGCAAAGAAGTTGCCGATACGCTAATGTTTCTCATTAATTCTTCATGAATTTTGTAATGAGTTTGGTAAGAGGATATTAAGAAACTGGTTCCGTCTCGAAAACTTTGTCGAACGTAGTGGACAAGTGAGAATTGATACGCAAGGTGTGGGGAAAGGGCTTAAAGGAAGACAAGGAAATCGAATTCGTGGAATCGAATTCATTAGGTACAAAATTTATTGACGAAGCGTCAAGAACATTAAAATGTTCTCGCTAACTTATTTAAACTTGCATGACAAACTGACATTTCGAAACGTTTTCGCAGTAAATACGCACCATTCTTTACAATTAATGCCGTCAGATTTAATCGTCCATTGTTACATCGCGCAAAGGCACACGTCAACAAATGGCATTATAGAATTCATCATAAATTCCTTATTTTACCGTGCGATTACTACACGTTTTGGGTTAATTACAAAGCCATTATCGTGCCTTCTCAAGAAATACAGGGATACAGTGTCCAACAGCAAAACTTCTTGATATACCTAAACATGGAATCCCATGAGTTTTCAAAGTGTTAAACAGCAAATACAAAAACATGAGATACAGCTGTAGCTAGAGATAAAAGTATTACTGTTGGTCACTGCTACGTTGATATTATGGAGATAGCCTAGTGATGGCTCTGTAATTAAGCCGGAACATGCAGCCACCGTACAGTACGAGGAGGTGCTGATAAGTCCTTAGCCCGACCTACTTCCCGGTGTCTTAGGGCGGAATCGATACTGTCGTTGGGAAGAGGAGTCTGTTCGTGTGCCGAATTGCAAGTCTTTTCTTGTTACAGAGGCTGAAAGGAAGCATGTCAGGCGACGCGCACGATTTCAACTACATGGAGACGAGAGCTGTCATCATGTCGTGTACTACCGTCTTATGACTATCAGGTAAGATGGTATTTCATATAAGCTATATGTTTGTATTCAGTAACAGTAAAGCAGCAAGTTAAAATTATAGAATACTTGTTGCTCGATAGAGAAATGTCGACACGACAAGAAGTCGGGGTCATCAATTTCAAGTATCATTGTCATAAAGCAACCAGAACACTAAACGTCATCCAAACTCCAGTTAGGCTGACGCAATTGTCGTACCCAGTGGACTCAAAATTGTACTCTGATTTCTGTATGGTACGTGGTTGTTTCATGATTTTAATGCTTAGAAGTTTCCAGTTCAAAGCACTATCAAGAGGAAAACAACGCCCTAATTTGCCTTATAAAAATGCTTGCCGAGGCATATTCGGGGGATTTAGTCTACATCAGTTGCTACCAGAAACTCTGCCGCTTGCTACTGGAATCGACATTTCTCTAACAACAATTTGTATATTACAAGCATCTATTCAGAAC
>Ga0136643_10000534_pt1 | contig 42117 bp, 40 predicted proteins | sample TergutLab28metaG_FD_96883 | JGI IMG/M metagenome (GOLD analysis project Ga0136643, IMG submission 96883) | Labiotermes labralis P1 segment gut microbial communities from Petit-Saut dam, French Guiana - Lab288 P1 (version 3) (version 3) | ecosystem: Host-associated > Arthropoda: Insects >...
AAAAAAACATGTTTAAGTGTTGCTGCGCAGACATTTAAAGAGTTTGAGTGGATAATAATAGATGGCGCCTCTAAGGATAATAGTGTTGATATAATAAAGCAACATTCAAATAATCTAAGCTACTGGATATCAGAACCAGATTCAGGCGCATATAATGCCATGAATAAAGGGATCAGAAAAGCAACAGGAGACTATTTATTATTTTTAAACAGTGGAGACTATCTTTTGTATCCCTGGACTTTACAAGAAGTAATTGATGAAATAAAAATATCCAAAGAAGCAGATGTATATTTTTGCGATGCTGTTTTAAGTACATATCAGTTATTAAAATATCCTCTTGATATTGACTTTAACTTTTTTAAAAAAGCAATGATAAATCATCAAAATTGTCTTATAAAACGAGAACTTTTTAAAGATCGGTTATATGATGAAAACTATCGCATTTCGGCGGATTGGTATTTTTTTCTCAAAGAAAGTTTTGACAATAATATTATATTCCATCATATAAAAACAAATATAGCCATATACGACATGAATGGTATCAGTATTAATAATAAGAAGGAAGCGCGCGCTGAACGGAAAAGTATTTTTAAAAAAATGAATATCGGTGAAAGAAAATATTTATTATGGAATATTCTCAAAATGGGTAAATATTTATTGCCCTATGGTCTTTATAAATTAATTCAATTGCTTAAAAAATAATAATGTATAAAAAACATTGACTGGTCATGCAACAAAAAAGGATTGTTAAATAATATTTTTATGGATAGCTTCAATATTCCCATTCTCCTTCTTATATTCAACCGTCTTGACACAACAAAACAAGTTTTTGAAGTAATTCGTAAAGTTTCACCCAAAAGATTATACGTTGCCTCTGATGGCCCGCGTGATAGTCGCGCAGGTGAAGACGAAAAAGTAAAAGCAATTAGAGAGTATATTCTTAATTCAATAGATTGGGATTGCGAAGTAAAAACGCTTTTCCGCGAAAAAAATCTTGGGTGTGGAAGGGCGCCTTCTCAGGCAATCACTTGGTTTTTTGAAAACGAAGAAATGGGTATTATCCTTGAAGATGATTGTGTACCTGCGTTAAGTTTTTTTTCTTATTGTGAAGAATTGTTGAATAAGTACAAAGATGATACGCGTATTTATCATATCGCAGGAAATAATCCATTGATATGCACAAAAATACCATACAGCTATTATTTTTCACGAATACAGCAATGTTGGGGATGGGCAACATGGAGACGGGCATGGGAAAAATATAGTTTTTATATTAATGATCTGAATGATTTTATAAAACACAAAAAGATTAATGCCATATTTACCAGAAGTGTTGATAGATATTATTGGTTGCAAATGTTTAAGAATATGAAAAAAGAACAATATAGAAATGATATCTGGGATTCTCAGTGGACTTATGCTATACTTAATAATGATGGGATGTGCATTAATCCTGCGAAAAATCTTATAACCAATATTGGTTTTGGTATTGATGCAACACACACTATTGCAGCTGATTCTAATTTCAACAATCAACAACGATATGAAATATCAGATATTTTACATCCAGATAAAATTGCAATTGATAATAAAAATATTATTTTAATTAATAAATCTGCTTTTGGAATTAAATGGAATTATATTATAAAACAAATAATTCGCAAAGTTCTTGGGTTTATAAAAAAACTTGTTATAAAACAGATATAATTATTAAAGAAACAATGGATATGAAAATATTGATCATCAACACATACGATATTTCCGGTGGCGCTGCGCGAGCTGCATTTAGACTGCATGAAGCGTTATTACAGAATAACATTGATTCGCAAATGCTTGTTGCAGACAAAAGAAGCGATATAAGCTCTGTTATTACTCCATATCAAAGCAAATTTGAAAAATTATTTTGGAAACTATGTTTCTTTCGCGACCAATTGTCTGCTAAAAAACACAAAAAAACAGAAGGCAAAAAATTTGGTCCGCTTTCAGTAGCAAAAATAAAAAATAAAAAATTGGTCAAGGCTATAAATTCAATCAACCCTGATATTGTTCATTTGCACTGGATTTGTCATGGTTTTTTGGCAATAGAAGATATTGCAAGAATAAATGCTCCGATAGTATGGAGTTTGCACGATATGTGGGCTTTTACCGGTGGTTGCCACTATGTAGGTGGAGTTGATAAGGAGTGCGATAAATATACCAGAAGTTGCGGGAGCTGTGAGTTACTGGAAAGCAATAAAGCTAAAGATTTAAGTTTTAAGGTTTTACAGAGAAAAAAGAAAGCATATGCAAAAGTAAAATCAATGACCATTATAGGATTAAGCAAATGGCTGCAAAGTTGCACAAAAAGCAGTTCGTTATTTACAGATAAAAGAGTAATAAATCTGCCTAATCCAATAAATACCGGGCTTTTTAAGCCATTTGATATTCGAGCAGCGAGAAAGTTATTTAATTTACCGGAAGATAAAAAGCTGGTTTTATTTGGGGCAATGGATGCGACATCCACACCATATAAAGGTTTTACAGAATTAATTAAAGCATTAAATAAAATAAAAACTGAAAATGTTGAGTTTGTTGTTTTTGGATCAAGCGAACCAAAAAATCCGCCGAGTTTGCCTTGCAAAGTTCATTATTTGGGGCACTTGCACGATGATATAACTTTGGTTTTGTTATATAGCGCTTGTGATGTTATTATTGTTCCGAGCAAACGGGAAAACTTGTCGAACGTCATAATGGAGTCACTGTCTTGTGGAACACCTGTTGTATGTTTTGACATTGGCGGTAATTCGGATATGGTGACCCATAAAGTAAGCGGCTATCTGGCACAACCATTTGATACATCCGGCCTGGCAGAAGGTATTGATTGGGTGTTAAATAACGAAAACTGCGAAGAATTATCCAAAAACGCGCGGGAAAAAATTGTTAATGAATTTGATCACAGCATAGTTGTGAAAAAATATATTGATCTTTATAAAGAAGTTATTGCCTTAAATTTATAGAGTTTATTGGTTCAGATAAATATAGTGTATGAAGAATCAAAGATAAATTAGGAGTAAGAAAATGGATAAAAATAATCAGATAGCAGTAATGCTATTGGTAAATAGTAATGAAAATCAAGTTAATAGACTCATAAGACATTTATCAGAAGATTTTGATATTTATGTACACATTGATAAAAGAAGTTCCATAAAAATTAATGAATTAAAAAATGTATATGTTTATAAAGAATATAAAACATACCATAGCTCATGCAATCAAACCGTAGCAACCCTTTTTTTATTGGAAAAGGCTTTTTTAAAAGGCTATAACCGATATTTACTAATTTCCGGGCAAGATTTACCAATAAAATCAAATAAAGAAATAAAATCTTTTTTTGAAAATAATAATAAAGAATATATTGATATTAATAAAATACCGAGATCAGACGGTTGGCCGGATAATATGAATGGATTAACGAAATACAATTTTTATAAAATATATATTGGAAATAATTCCAATATAGCAAAAAAATTATATGAAGTTATTCAAACATGGTTTCGTAAATTTTCAAAAATAAAACCCAGAAAAATAGATTATGATTTTTATGGAGGATCAAATTGGACAAACTATACTCATACTTGTGTAAAAAAAATATTTGAATGGTTAGAAAATAATAAAAAATATATTGACCGTTTCAAATGGACAAATAGTTCTGATGAAATATTCTATCAAACAATAATTAATCAATTAGATGGAATATTTATTGAAAATGACTGTTTGAGATATATTGATTGGCAAACTGGCCCTGAATTTCCAAGGACATTAAGGGTAGAAGATTATGAAAAAGTAATAAATTCAAATTATTTATTTGCAAGAAAATTTGATGAAAAAGCAGATAATAGGATCATAGAAATGATATATAAGAAAATAGAAAATGAAAAATACTAAGATCATCCTATGCTCAGCTTATGGAAACCATAGCAATAGATTATTTCAAAGTATTCATTTTGAGGCATTTTGTAAAGAGCATAATGTAGATTTTACCAATCCTACGTTTTCAGACATGCGAAAATATTATTTTCCGAACAGCAGTACTAATTGGCGATTTAATTTTATATTGCAAAAATTTCCTGTAATATTCAAAATTATGAAAAAATTAAATTTAGTAAAAGTTGTTTCATTTGACAGTGAAAACCAAAATAACATTACAGAATTGCTTGCATTATTATCTTCCCAACCACGTCGTCTTTTTGTTAGTGGTTGGGCTTTTAGGGTCCATGAACTAACTAAAAAATATCAAAATTATTTTATTTCTAAATATTCTTTGAGGGAAGAATATTTTAAGAATAATATCTTATTAGATAAAATAAATAAATTAAAAGAAAGCGATAAAATAGTTGTTGGAGTTCACATCCGAAGGGGCGATTACAAATATTATATGGAAAGTAAATATTACTTTGATGATAATGTTTATATAAAATATATGGAAAAAATAAAAAAAGAAATAGACGTAAAGTATAATAAGAAATATGGGTTTATTATATTTTCAAATGAAAATCTATCAATTTCTGAAAATGAATATACTTTCATATCAAATAATGAGTGGTATGTTGATCATATGCTGATGAGTAAATGTGATTTTCTGCTAGGTCCTCCAAGCACATTTACAATGTGGGCAAGTTATATTGGTAAAGTAAAATATTTTCATATTGAAAATGATAATGGCAATATTGATTTAGATAGTTTTACATATTGTATAGGATAGAGGATTAGATTCATGATGGAGTTACCGAATGTTACTCTTGCTGCATTAAGCAGTGTTAAAATATGGGAAACAATACAAGCAATAAAATACAGTGCTAAAAAAATAAAATTTGGCGACTGTGTTTTTATATCACATAAAAAGCCTTTTTGGTTACCTCAATATATAAGGTTTGAGCAGACAACTGAACTAAAAAATATTGATGCTTTTAATTATAAGATGTTATTTGAATTATATAAATATATTAAAACCGACTTTGTATTATTGGTCCATTACGATGGTTTTGTAGTTAATCCTGATATGTGGCGTTCAGAGTTTCTTGACTATGACTACATTGGGTCTCCGTGGGCAGATAATTTTCAAAAGGATATTTACGGCAATACGATCAGGGTTGGTAATGGTGTTTCAATACGGTCGAAGAAGTTACTTGAATTGCCGGCAAAATTTAATATGCAATTTAATTTTGGAGAAGGATTCGCAAATCACGAAGATACTTTTATATGTTGTAGATACAGACATTTCTTTCTTCAACATGGTATAAAATACGCGCCATTGGAAGTAGCAAAATATTTCGGACATGAAGCTATGATACCGGAAATTGAAGGCATAAAACCCTTTCTTTTTCACCAATGGAATGGGAGCAATAGATATTACAAAAAATTTGGTGGAAAAGTATTGGAGCTTATAAGACGGTTTGAAAGACGTGTAAAACAAGGTGGAACGATAAGTGCAATAGGGTATTATTTTAATAAATACATTAAAAAGAAAAAAAATACTGATGAAGCAAAATGAAAAGAATAATTCTTGTTGTATAGCAAAGGAAAAACATCCAGGAATATTGAATGAATTATTATATAGATAGATCATTGTATGCGATAAGAAAAGTGTGCATAGCAGTAACCCGGAAAAAAAATTTTTTTATAAAAGTTGATTCCAGTGCAATAGAAGGACAACAAGCAAGTGACTTGATATACGATGCTTTGTCAAAAGATAAACCTTGTATGGTATGTCGCTTTGGCTCCGGGGAATTAACAACAGTATTGACTTATTTAACTATACGCGATAAATCAAAAAAATATTGCTCGAAAATTTTTGATTTTTTGTTGGGAAAAATGCCCCCGCCGTTTTGGTCTTTTCGGATTAAAAATAATCTTTGCAATAATGCAGGTTTTTTTTCTGTCGATGAAGTTTTGTCCGAGCAGCATCTGGAAAAATTTTGTGAATTATATCTTGACTGTATGCAAAATGTGGACATATTAGGCAGTTGGGTTTCTTATGAAGAACAAGTAAAAGAGAGAATGCCAAATACAAAATATGTTCCCTTAGGTCTGCTTGAACCGTATAACCATACACTTCCCTGGTCGAGAGTATTAAAAGGAAAAAAAGTATTAGTTATCCATCCCTTTTCTGACACTATCGAAGAACAATATAAAAAAAGAGAAAAACTTTTTAAAAATCCGGATGTATTGCCGGAATTTAAATTGGAAACAATAAAAGCAGTACAATCTATAGCAGGAAATATTCCGGAAGGATATTCAAATTGGTTTGAAGCTCTTGATGGTATGAAGAAACAAATTTCTCAAAAAGATTTTGATATTGCTCTTATTGGTTGTGGAGCGTATGGCTTCCCATTGGCATCTTATGTAAAAGATATTGGGAAAAAAGCTGTGCATTTTGGCGGTGCATTACAAATTCTTTTTGGGATAAAGGGAAGACGTTGGGAATTAGAATATGAGTACGATAAAGTATTTTATAATGACTTTTGGGTTTATCCGTCCGAAGCAGATAAGCCACAAAATTATAAAAAAATAGAAAGTGGCTGTTATTGGTAGAATTTTTGTTTTAGCACAAAGGAGACTTGAAATGCCAATACCTAAAAAAATACACTATTGTTGGCTAAGCGGCGAAAGAATGCCTAAAGAAATACTTTCTTCTATTAAGTCATGGGAGAAAGCAATGCCGGATTATGAACTTGTTTTATGGGATAAAAACAGATTTGATATAAACTCTGTTCCATGGGTCGCGCAAGCCTGTAGCAAAAAAAAATGGGCGTTAGCTTCTGATTATATACGGGCATATGCAGTTTATAATGAAGGTGGTATTTATTTAGATTCAGATGTTTATGTAATTAAACCTATGGATGATTTATTGAACTATGATTTTTTTTCCTGCTTTGAATGGAGTAATTCAACAAAAATATTTAAAGATGTTTATAATTCTGATTTGGATAACATACAAATTGTCGGTAGCATTCAAATTGAGCCTGCCATATTTGGCGGAATAAAAGGGCTTCCTTTTCTAAAAGATTGCATGGATTGGTATGAAAATCATGATTTTATTTTACCCGATGGCAGCTTATATTATCAAAGAGCATTTGCTCCTCATATATACTCGGCAATATTACAGAAATATGGTTTTCGCTATATTGAAGAGGAGCAAAAATTAAATAACAATATGATAATATTTGGACATGGGGATAAATTTATTTCTCCTTCTCATAATAGTATCATTGATAACATTAATCCCGATATTTACGCTGTACATTGGCACGCTGCTGCATGGATATTTAATCATAATCCTGTAAAAAAAATGTTGAATAAAATAAAGCAAAGTGATTGGATTAGAAAACTGTTTGGCAAAACCCCAGGTTACTCTGATTACAACAAAAAAAAGATTATGAATTTTTTTGACTCGCAAAAAAGGAAGTAACGTTATGATATTCGATAAGCCAACAATAGCGATTATTGTTCCTTGCTATAATGAAGAGGAAGTTTTGCCTGAAACCGCAAAAAGATTATCCAACAAAATACAGCAACTAATCAATGGACAGATTATTACTGAAAAATCTAAAATTGTTTTTGTTGATGATGGTTCAAGTGATAAAACCTGGAGTTTGATTGAAAAATTTCATATTGAAACCCCATTGGTGTTCAGTGGCATAAAACTATCTGGAAACAGGGGACATCAAAATGCTCTTTTATGCGGATTGCTTACGACTAAAAATCGCTTTGATGCAACAATTTCAATTGATGCTGATCTTCAGGATGACATTGACGTTATAGATAGAATGATAGAAAAATACCGGGCAGGGTATGAAATTGTGTATGGTGTCCGTTCAAATAGAAAAGCTGACAGTTTTTTTAAACGGTCAACAGCACAGGGTTTTTACAGGATTATGCGCTTTTTGGGTGTGAATGTTGTATATAATCATGCTGATTTTCGTCTTATGGGAAAAAATGCAATTTTAGCGCTTGCGGAATATGGTGAAGTTAATCTCTTTTTGCGTGGTATTATTCCTCTCCTCGGATTTAAAACATGCACTGAATATTACACGCGGACCGAGCGTTTTGCGGGAACAACAAAATATCCATTGAGGAAAATGCTTAAATTTGCTATGGAAGGCATTACCTCATTTTCCATAAAGCCAATACGGATGATAACTTTGCTTGGTGTTTTACTATTCATGGCTAGTATCGGAATGATTGCATATTTCTTTGTAAGATATTTTACAGGCCATACGATAAGCGGCTGGGCAAGTATTGTCTGTTCACTATGGGGAATAGGTGGCCTAATTCTTTTTTCAATTGGCATTGTTGGGGAGTATATTGGAAAAATATATCTTGAGACAAAACATCGTCCCAGGTTTCATGTAGAGCAGTTTTTGCTGAAAAAGGATAAAGCATGATTAAAAATAGAATAACGAATGTAATTAAACCCATGCCACCTGCCATGATGAAGGACGTAACGTGTTATTATTAAAAAAAGTATTGAGAAAAATTCGAAATGTTTTTTTATTAATACCTGGGTTTATTTCGTTCCTGCGGGAAAAAAAGATAATATTTATGATAAATGGCGGTTTAGGCAGCCAGATGTGGCAATATGCTGTTGGACAGGCAATAGAGAAAAAAAGCAGAGTGCCTGTTTATTATGATACAGAATTTTATAAACATTGGGGAAAAGATTGTTCCGGGCAGTTTAATAGAAACTGGGAACTGGATAGCGTGTTTTCAACAATAACAGTAAAAAAAGCAAGCGCTTGTGAAGTTTCTTTTTACAAAATGTTTCTTGGCAAAAGATATAGCACTAATCGCACAGTAACTACTTTTATCGAAGAAATTTTATTATCAAAACAGCCGCGTTATCTTGGCGAGTATTATAATCATATACAGTATGTTGACTTTATTGAGAAAGCGCTGCGTGATCAGTTTATTTTTGATACAATGAATTTTTCCAAAGATACTGTAGAAATGGCAAAAACCATAAAAAATACACCCTGCGCAGTTGCAGTACAGGTAAGGCGCGGTGATTTTGTTACTGTTGGCACAGATAAATTAAGTCCTTCTGAATACTTTTACAAAGCAATAGATAAAATAAAAAATTGTATGATTGAGCAAAATTCAGGGAAAATAGTTTTTTTTATATTTTCCAATGATATTCAATTCTGCCAAAATGTACTTTTTTCTGCGAGAAAAGAGAGCTTTGTTTTTGTTGATATAAATGACAACGACAATGGCGCGCAGGATATGTATCTAATGTCTTTGTGCAACCATTTTATATTATCGGCACATTCGGTTTTTGGGTGGTGGGGAGCATTTTTATCTTCTGCTGATAGCAGTAAAATAGTAATTATGCCAGTATCAGAAGAAAAAAGCGGAATGTTTTTGCAAGGCTGGACAGGAGTGTGAGCGCTTCAGAAAAGTTGCTCAAAGGAAAATAAATGCCAAAGCTCTCGATAATAACAGTCAATCTCAACAATAAATCAGGACTTATAGATACAGCAAAAAGCGTTATCGCGCAAACTTGGGGTAATTACGAATGGATAATTATCGACGGTGGCTCAATTGACGGAAGTGTGGAAGTAATAAAAGAATATGCCAACAAAACCAACAAACTTGTTTATTGGTGCAGTGAACCAGATGGCGGAATTTATCAAGGCATGAACAAGGGGATTGAGAAGGCGAGCGGAGAATATTGCTGGTTTCTCAATTCTGGTGATTCTGTTCATAAAAGCACAACATTGGAAGAAGTATTTGCGAGTGAGTTTGATGAGGATATTTTGTATGGCGATATTGTGTTCAAAAAAGAAACAGGACATTATATTACTAAAAAAACCAATTATAAATTGTCTCCTTCCAAGTTAGCTTACGGCAATCTGCCGCATCAAAGTATATTTACCAAAACAAAAATTTTGAAAGCTAAAAACGGATACTCAACGGACTTCAAAATAATTTCGGACTGGCTGTTTTTAGTAAAAGTGATATGCAAAGAAAAAGCATCTTACAAACATATTCCAATAGTATTTGCGACAGGTCTTTTAGATGGAGCAACATCATTAAATCCAAAAAAGCATAAAAAAGAACGGAATATGGCGTTAAAAGAAGTGTTCTCAAAAAAACAACGCTTTTTTTATTTTTTTTCCATCCCGTCACTCAGAAATAAAATCAGAAAAATATTGGTACTGTTTGGAAGAAGTTAGAAAAGAAGTAGCTTGCCTCAAAAGGAAATAAATATGGAAAAAAATATACTGCTTTCGATTATAGTCCCATGCTATAATTCCGGAGCGTTTTTGGAAAAAACTTTATCTATGTTAGTTTCGCAAGGGCTTGACAGTGTTGAGGTTGTAGTTGTAAATGACGGCTCTGCAGATAACACAAAAGAGATAGCAGATTCTTTTGCCGAAAAATATTCGCAGTTTAAAATTTTAACCCATTGTGAAAACGGAATTTGGCTGAGCAAGGAAAGCAAGTCAGCTCCAGGTCCAATCAGGAATCGTGGAATGAGCGCTGCTCGCAATACAGGGCTGCAATCAGCCAAAGGAAAATATATCTATTTTTTTGATTCTGATGATGCGCTAGCAGACGGCACATTGGATTTTTTCAGAAAAATGATTTCTGTCAACCCAAACATAGATGGTTTTGCGTTTGGGTATGAGGTGGTTGTTGATGGATTAAGAAAAAAGATATACACAAGTAAAGATACGAAAGATTTAGGATTGCAAGATAATATTTTTGGTAAATATTTATCCAAAAAATTGCAATGCAATATTTGCAGTGTGATTTTCTCTGCATCATATTTGCTGAACCATAATATACCATTTTTTAAAGAAAAAATATCTGGGGAAGATATTTCTTTTTTGCTTCCAGCGATTGCATTTGCAAAGTCGATGTATTATGACAATAGAATATGTTTTCGTTACCAAATAAGAGGCGACTCAATAATGCAGGGATACAAGAAATATGGAACACTTCACTCTACCGCTGTTTTGACAGTGAAAAAAACAATAGAAGGGTTAATTCCTCAAAAAATTGATTATGAGAGAAACTTGAATTTCTTTATGGCAGTGTATTATGTATATAATCTTAAGCTGTACTTAACATCCAAACTGCCAGCAGGAGAAGCTGCTGCCCCGGTAAACAATGTTTTTATTGAAAACAAATATTTGCTTAACAAAAAAATGTCAGGCAAATTTTCGTTAAAATGTATTGTCTTTTGTGTAAGAATATTTCCATTGAAACTATTGTTTAAGATTTTTGGAAAATTTGATGCTAGTCAAAAATGAGTCAGGAAGATAATATGAGCAGCTTGCTTTTTTCAACGAAAAAAATGCTTAAAAAAAATCCTGTGTTCTCAAAAATCGCACGAAGTTTGATTACTTTTTTCCGACGCAGATCAGAGCGCAAAGTATATGCTTACATAAGGAAAAATTACACACAACTTCTTGAAAAATATAATAACGTGACAGATTTTCCGGCAAAACCCGAATCGAAGTTATGCGAAGAGAGCGCATATCCTGTTTGGGTTTTTTGGTTTCAGGGAGAAGAGAATATGCCGGAAATAATAAAAATGTGCTATAGCTCGCTATTGAAAAATGCTGACGGACACAAAGTAAATCTGATTACTGCAAATAACTGCTCTGAATTTATTGATATCCCAGAGTATATTTCTGAGTATCACAGAAAAGGAGTAATAACGCATACTCATTTTAGTGATATTTTGCGCATGAGTTTACTTTCAAAATACGGAGGCTTATGGCTGGATGCCTCTATTTACATTTCAAAAAAACTTCCACCTTTTGATGGGATTCAGTTTTGGACAGGCAAATGGACTAATGGTTGTGAATATTCAAAAAAAACAAGGTGGACAGGTTTTTTATTATATTGTTTGCAAAATAGCCCCTTTGCAGGTTTTGTAAAAGAAGGTCTTTATAAATATTGGAATGAAAACAATAAACTTGCTACATATCTTATTATTGATGTTTTTATTACTCTTGCTTACGAAAAAATAAATGTTGTCAAAAATTTAATGGATAACGTGCCAGCAACTCAGCGCGGAGTGTTTGACTTATATTCAATGTTGAATTCAGAATATGACAAAGAAGAGTATGAGTCTCTTTGCAAAGAGATATGTTTTCATAAATTAACTTACAAAGAGGATTTTATGGAATACACAAAAGAAGGGAAACTCACTTTTTACGGTCATTTAATGCAGGAGTGGATGACCGGGAGATCTAAATGAAAAATCCGATGTTTTCGATAATTACACCAATGTATAAAGGCGCTGCGTTGATTGGAGCAACGCTTGATTCTGTAATTGCTCAAACCGAAAATGACTGGGAAATGATAATAGTCGACGATTGCTCTCCAGATAACGGAGAAGGCGTTGCTGTTGTTGAAGAATATATTAAAAAAGATGCCCGGATTATTCTTATTAAGTCACCGAAAAATCGTGGAAGTTCTGGGGCAAGAAATCTCGCTATGGAGAATGCTTCTGGCCGATATTTTGCTTTTTTGGATTCAGATGATCTTTGGGATAAAGATTATCTTGAAAAAATGAGAAAGCATATTGAAGAAAATAAAGACGAAGCTGTGGCGATTTATTTTTGCGGATACCGCCGTAAAGACAGTAAGTGCGAAAAAGATCTATTGCCCCCTTATAAAAGCGCAGGAAAAAAGAGTTTTAAAAAAATGCTTTTTCACTGCCCGATTTTCCCGTCTGCCACTATTTTGGACACGCAAAAACTCAAGAAAAAGGTTCGCTTCCGTGAAGAATTAAGAAATTTGCGGGACGATTATGTTTTTTGGCTTGATATCATGGCACAAGGCTTAATTGCGCAAGGGTATGATGATATTTTGGCAGACTATCGCATGCGGGACGATTCTCTTACTGCCTCAAAAAAGAAAATGATTTATCCTCAGTGGAATATCTACAGGAATGTTCTTAAACTTAACTTTTTCAAAAGCAGTTTTTATTTACTTTCATGGGCAATCAATGGTGTTTTCAAATATCGGAGAGTAAAATAAAGTACGCCCTCTTTTTAAAAATACAAAAACATTATAGTATCTATCCATGCTCATTTTAAAATTGGCAAGCAGAAATCTATTAAGACATACACGAAAAACACTTCTTTTGGGAATGATAATTATGCTGGGAACAGCAATGCTTTTTTTTGTAAATGCTGTTTTTGAAAGTACAAATAAAGGGCTGGAAAGCTCTTTTATAAGAAGCTTGACAGGGAATGCTGTTTTAGCTGCAAATACTCCAGTTATTTATGGTTTGTTTGGAAATGAGACTCCCATTATAAGCGCTTATGAAGTTATTCCTGCTATCAGGGGCTATTCATCTATGGTAGAAGTTTTTTCTTCTATTGAACATGTGTCAGAATGGACACCCATAGTATCTGCTGCTGGATTTGTGGAAATAGATGGCAATAGGACAGCTGCTATTTTATTTGGCGTTGACTACAAAACTTATTTTTCTGTTTGCCAGGATATAATTATAGAGAAAGGGTGTGTTTCATCATTGAAAGAAGAAGGAGTTTTTCTTAATAGAAAAATTGCCTCTATTATAGAAGAGAGGATTGGACGTACTCTTGAAATCGGAGACCCTCTTCAATTAACGATGTTTTCGGGTGGATCTTTTAGAATAGCAAGAGGCTTTCTTGCGGGAATTCACAGTTATGTCGGAACAACGCAAGTTCTTGATCGCATTGTTTTAGCTGATCCCAATTCTGTAAGGCGTATTGCAAATTACACAATGGGATATGTTTTTGATACAACTGAAACAGAAAGCCAAGGCACAGAAGATTTTTTTGATTTGGCAGACCTTTTTTTATTTGCCGAAGATGTAACTATAGAAGCAGAAGAAGGTTTAACTATTGACAGAGTTGAAGAGCTGTTAGCGCAGACAGATGAAACTCAGGCAATGGTAATGCCTAATCTTGCTGCATGGAGTTTTGTTCTTTTTAGAACAGATGGAAACTCAAGACGTCTTATAAATTCGCTTGAAAGAGAAGCAAAGAACCGTGACTGGGATGTAAGAGTATTAAATTGGCGCCAGGCTGCCGGGTTAAGCGCGCAGACTGTTTTTGCGCTTCAATATGCATTTTATATAGGGATGATATTTATTGCAGCAGGGGCAATTCTTGTAATTATGAATGCTCTCGTAATATCTGTGCTCGAGAGAAGTTCCGAGATAGGGACAATGCGCGGCATAGGTGCGGGAAAAACTTTTATAAGAAAACTATTTATTGCTGAATCAATGTTACTTACACTAACAGCTTCGATTTTAGGTATTTTGTTGGGAATAATAATTTGCCTTGTTGTATCTGTAAAAGGTATAACTGTTGAGAATGAATTATTTGTTAATTTATTTGGGGGAAATATAATAGAACCATCTATAGCTCTATTTGGTGTATTTATTAATATTGCTATGGCATTTATTATTGCTTCTTTAGCGTGGATTTATCCAGTTTCTATTGCTATGCACATTAATCCCGCTTCTGTTATGGGAAAAGAATAGTTTTATGACAATTATGTATCTTGCTTTGCGAAATTTATTTATGCGCCGAAAAAGATATGCGCTTATGGCTATTGCTATACTTTTAGGATTCAGTTTAATTACAGTATTATCCAGTATGGCTTTTGGCACTCTTGAAACAATTAAGACAAAAGCAGCCCGGTATTTTTCAGGGCATATTGCAGTAATTGGTTTTGACGGGCCGGATTTTGCTATAAGTAACCCAGATGAAATAATTGAAAAACTAAAAAAAGCAAGATTCCCATTGAAAGCAATAGCAAAAAGAAGTGTTTATTATGATGGTGGAGCCAGAATATTTTTTAGTGGCAACTCTATTTCGCAGAGAAGGGCTATTGGGATAGATTTTGAAGCAGAAAGAGAATTGTTTAAAAGTTTATCCTTTTTGGAAGGAAGCTATGATTCAATGCTTGGTGATAATGGCAGGGGGGGAATTTTAATAAGCAGAGTAGCTGCTGAAATTCTTGGAGCAAGGGTTGGCGATGATGTTATATTTTATATGCCTACAAAAGAAGGCCAACATAATACAGCAATAATGATTGTGCGGGGAATTTTTAATGAGACAAGCATTTTTGGATATACATCATATATGAGGATAGATGACTTAAATATGCTTCATAACAAAAAAGAAGATGCTGTTACAGATATTGCTTTGCATATAAAAGAAGGGGTTAATTTTGAAAGGCTTGCTGAAAGGATCAGGGTGACTTTAGGAAAAAGTTTTACTGTTTCTCCAAGAATTAATACTAACCAGGATTTTAGTAATATAAGTGCATCACACCCGACAATAGAAACTTTAGGAGTTATTCCTGTTGATGCGCAGCTTTCAGAAATAAGAGATGTTCTTAATGCTTTTCTTATAGGCACATATTTTATTTTAGCAATTTTTATTGTTATTGTTATGATTGGGATTTTAAATACATATAGGGTTCTTGTACATGAAAGAACAAGAGAAATAGGGACTATGAGAGCTATGGGAATGCAAAAGTCACAAGTCAAGCTTCTTTTTTTGATTGAAGCTGCAGCGCTCTCTCTTATTTCTTCTTTTTTCGGTTTTTTATTAGGAGTTATTAGTCTTAATGTTATTGTCAAATTTGTAGATTTAAGCGCCTTGTTTTTTGCAGGGTTATTTACTGAAAACGGGAAACTTAGTTTTTTTATTGACCCAAAAATGGTTTTGTATAACACCATTTTTATGCTTTTTGCAGTGCTTCTTGCTGCATGGGGACCTGCTACAAAAGCTTCAAATTTGCCGCCAGTTCAGGCGCTTGGAAAGGGGATATAATGTATAATAGAGAAAAAAAAATTAGCCTTTTACTTACTTTTGCTATAATTTTTTTATCATTTCCACTATTGGTTTTTGCAACGCCTAACAGTGAACATATGAATTTACTAAGAAAAGTAGATTACTTGGTAAATTTTACGGAACACGACCTTTCTGCAGAATATACAATACAGAGAAGAGACCCGGGCGGCGCTGTCTCAACCACAGTAGCAACTATGTTCAGGCGTGACAGAACAGATCAATTTCTTATTTTAATTTTGGAACCCCTGAGTGATAGGGGCAAAGGGTATTTAAAGCAAGGAGATAACTTGTGGCTATATGATCCTGTAAGCAGAAGTTTTACGTTCACAAGCGCAAGAGAAAGGTTTCAAAATTCCAGCGCCCGTAATTCTGACTTTAACAGATCAAGTTATTCCGAAGATTATACTGTTGTCTCTGCAAGAAGCGAGAGGCTTGGCACATTTAATTGTACAGTTTTGGATCTTCAAGCAGTGAACACCAGAGTTTCTTTTCCAAGAGTACGTCTTTGGGTATGTGAAAATAATCTTGTCAGACAGATACAGGACTTCAGCCTTTCCGGGCAACTTATGAGGACAACGGCTATTCCTACTTATCAAAGGGTAGGGGATAAATGGCTCCCTGTAACTATGGTTATACTTGACCACCTTGTTTTTCAAAATATAGGGGGCAGAAGAGAATATGAACGGACAACAATAACAATAAGAGACCCATCCTTGCAAACTCTTCCGAATTCGGTTTATACTAAAGAATATCTTGAAAGGGTAAACGAAAGAAGAAGGTAAGTGATTGGCAACAAAAGTTTTTCAAAAACAAATAGCAGCTAGAAGATTTTTTCGAAAAATTTTTGTTGTGCTTTTTTGTTTGACATCCTCTTTTGGCACAGCAGAGGAAAGAGGGTTTTTTGATGATTTATTTTATGATCCACCAGAAGATATTATTGTCCCGGATACAGGTATAGAGCATAGAAGACAATTTGAAGAAAGAGATGGAATTATATTAAGAAAAAGCTTTAATTCAACCGCAGCTGCTTCTGCAGGCTGGACAGGCTTTCCACAACTCAATAACTTATCGGAAGGATTTGACGTTATACCTGGCGCAGTTGCCGAAGCAAGGCTCTCTTTTATAGCACGCCCCAGCCCGATTTTTAGCATGGGCGGAAGTGTTTTTACAGAAGTTGATCATCATAGCGTAGTTCCTGACTGGACAGATATTGCTATAGATGAACTTTATGCCGATTATATATGGAATGACAAGGCTTTTTTTAGGATGGGGAAATTTCCAATGGCATGGGGTAATGGTCGCATTTTTGGTCCCGGGAATCTGATGATTCAAAGCGAAAAAGGGCTGACTTTCAGAGCCACCTTACCTACTGTTATGGATGGTGTTACAATTGCTGCTCTTGCCAATGACCATTATAGCGCAGCACCCGGCACCCCTTTTCTTATTAAGCGAGATACAGTCGGAGCAGTTCTTCTTGAAAAAGTTTTTGGAAGTGTTCACTTCGCGCTTGGTGGCAGATCTCATCGTGATCTGACTAATACTACGGCGGCGCTTGCTGCCTTTAAAACAGTAGTTCTAAGAACAGATGTTTTTACAGATTTGGTGCTTCACCATGATAACGAAGAAGGTTTTTATTTTCGGACAGTTGCCGGATTTTTTCGGGAATGGGAAAAATTGCAAATGTACGGCGAATATTATTTTGATGGGTTGATGGAAGAGAACAAAGGACATAATCTGGGTTTTGCAATAGGATATAAAAATATATTTTCAGGTCCTGTTGATGTTGGCGTTGAATGGCGCCATGCATTTGTTGATAATTCAGGAAGGGTTTTCCCGGCAATCACTTTTTCTCCGTGGCCACTTATAAGAATTAATTTTGGTATTCCCATCCTTTATGGAGATGATGCTACAAGAAGTCTTCTTGTAGATAGAGATGAGGATGATAAAGAAAGTATTACTTATCATCTGCCTTCAAATCGGGGAATTTCTTTTCTGTTTTCGATTGGATTATCTTATTCTTTCTAAGTGTTAAAAGTGTAAAAAACATTATGCTTTTTGCCTGAAATTTTCAACAATAACGCCGTCTTTAAGTTTTATTATATGGTCGGCAATAGAGAAAATATTTTGGTCATGAGTTGAAAAAATAAAGGTAGTATTTAGTTCTTTATTTATATGTTTCATGAGTTCTATTATTTCTTCACCTGTTTTGCTGTCAAGATTGGCTGTTGGCTCATCTGCAAGCACTATTTGAGGTTTTGTTACAAGCGCCCTTGCAATTGCAACGCGCTGTCGTTGCCCTCCGGACAATTCATTAGGTTTATGTGTTTTCCATTTTAAAAGCCCTACAGATGATATTAAATAGTCTATGTGTTCTGCCTGTATGGTTTTTTCGGTTTTTGACAATTTACTCTTGCCTATTAACAGGGGAAACTCAATATTTTCATATACATTCAAAACAGGAAGAAGATTGAATGATTGAAAAATAAACCCAATTGTTGAATGTCTAAGTTCTGTTATTTTTGTATCTGATAAATTTTTTGTTTCAGTGCCATTTATTTTTACAATACCTTCTGTTGGAATATCTATACACCCAATCAGATTTAATATTGTAGATTTTCCAGAGCCGGAAGGGCCAACTATTGAGATAAAATCCCCTTTTTCTATTTCAAAAGAGATTTCTTTTAAAGCAATTACTTCTGTCTTCCCCAGGGGATAAATTTTTTTTACATTTTCCAAAGTAACAATTGCCATCACACCTCCATCCCGTAGTTGATGAATAAATTATAACAAAATTTGTTATCCAGAAGCAAGTCACCTGCCCGCAGAAGGGGATTAAGGGGCTTTCATATGACTAATATTTATGATATTTTACAGGGTATTGTTAAAAATTATAAAAGAGATTTGAGGAATGTATAATATATTTCTATCTGTCAAAAATATTTGTAAAAAAACAATAGAAAGAGAGCAAAATATTATTGTGCTTTTTCTGGTCGTACTTATTTTTTCACTTCAAGTATGGTGGATAGCTAATTGGCCTCTTACTTTTAAGTATATTATGGCTATAGCTTTTTCTCTTTCCGTATTATCTTCTATTTTTTCTTTATTTAAATTCAAAGTTTCAAAGAGCACAGCCATATTAATTTTAATATGGCTTTTATCTTTACCTGTTTTTTACATATTTTTAAAATACAGAAATCATAACCCATATATCTCAAATGAAAACATAAAATTACTAACAGTATTTTTGTTAAATATTATTATGCTTTTTCCTTTTTTTCCCAGAAATAAAAAAACAAATAAAGATATTGCTGCACCAAACAGAAATATGGCATTTTTGATTATTTTTACTTTTTTATTTTTTTTATTATTTTATCAGCCCCTTGTTTATTATCTTTCTGCACCAACAGATATAGGCATATCGTTAAACTCTCTTTTGCTGATACTAACCATTGCTTTTATAATACCATTTATTATTTTGCTTACATTATTTTTTATTTTACAAGATAAGGGAAAAGTTTTATTTATCAGGATTATTCTGCTGTTGCTAATAAGCGCTTTTGTATTTAGCATGATATTAAGAATAAATACCGGCATGCTGGATGCAGTAACGTTTCAAAATGAGCAGGCATTATTTAATATGCCGTTGATAAAGTATTTATTGGACTGTTTTATAATAGCAGGTCTATGGATTTTTACAGGGTATTTGCTTGGAAAAAAAATAAATATAGTAAAATTATCTTGCCCTGTATTTATAGCAATAATGTTGTTTACAATAGGGGAAAGAGTAATTAGGGCAGATCATAAAGCCTTAACAGTTAGAAAAAGCGTAAGCGCTGAGCTGCCAGATTCAGCATTCAGCAGCCATGAGTTTTCTCTGGATGGGAAGAATATCATATTTATGATAGCAGATATGTTTAATGGTAATTATTTTGGAAGAATACTTAATGAAAATGAAAAGTATTCAGAGATATTTTCAGGTTTTACATACTACCCTGATTGCCTTGCTATTTCATATATCACAGCATCTTCTTTCCCCGGGATATTTCGCGGCCATGATTATATTCCTGTGAGATTAAATAATAATGGCAAGACAGGTATTGAAGAAATAAGAGAAGCTGCATCTGCTTTTTTCTCAAATATTTATAATGCTGGCTATCAAATGACAGTGACAGATCCTCTGTATTTCTCTGCTGCTGAAACATGGGGCGCTTCAATAGAGTATTCAAGAAGGTATATAAATTACTGGAAAATGAAGCGGGGGTATGACGATGAAAGAGAATCAAACAGAGCAGCAATATTATTTATGCTTTCAATCTTCAATTCAGCGCCCTCTCACTGGAAATACATCATATATGACAACTCTGCCTGGATAATACTCAGAAGGTCAGCTTTGCTAAGACACTTAAGAAATAATGCAATATCTCAACTTGCCTATATTGATTTGCTTCCTGTAATATCATCGACAAACGGTAGCAGAAATAGATTTTTTTATATTCACAACGAACTTCCCCATAGCCCTTTTGGTATAGATTCAAGTGGAAATCCTGTAAGATATGAATTTCCTGATAATAACAATATTAGCAACTTAAATTCTCCCAGAGCAGCCTATTATTCTGCAAGAAAGTTTATAAATGTGATGGCAAACTGGCTTAACTGGATGAAGGAAAATAATGTATATGATAATACAATGATTATGATTTTTTCTGATCATGGTAACAGTTCAAATGATAATGATATAATATTGCCGGAAGAATTAAATAACTCCAGAGTTATTAATGATATTTCTCGTGCGCAGGCATTAATGCTTGTAAAAGGTTTTGGCGCTACTGGCGCATTAAGGGTTAGCCCAGCCAGGTTAAGTTCTGCTGATATTCCTGCAATATTAACAACAGAGACTAATATACATTTCTCTTCTGATAAAGATCCCCGTCAAATAACAGAAGAAAGAGATCGTATTTATAGTAGTCTTGATGATACGTGGAACAATTTTTTAAACAGAGATAATACAAGGTATAGATCTTATCGAGTAAGTGGGTCAATGTTTGATCCTGACTCATGGAGTATTTTTAGATGATTAAATATACTTATGTACAGACTGGCTTTGGAGCGAAATTCGTTGAAAAAGCAGGATTTGCATACTTTGCTGTAGGCAGAAAGTGAGGAGCAGCTTTGAACTATAATAGATGTGCAGTAAATGGAGTATTTGACCTTTTTCATGTTGGGCATGTAAGGCTTTTAAAAAGAGCAAAAGAGATGTTTAAAGAAGTTATTGTTACTTTAGACTCCGATGAGCTTACTGAAGAAGAAAAGAGAAGGCCTATTTTTAAGCAGAATGAACGAGTTGAAATATTAAAAGCTTGCCGCTATGTTGATGATGTTGTTGTTGTTGACAGATCCTATGGTCCGCATGCATTTGACCCTGTAAAAGTAGATGAATTTATGGAACAATATAATATAGATGCAGTTTTTGTTGCTGCCGATGATGATGAGTATGTGAAATACTGGTTTGGTTACCTTTATAACCAGGGAAAAGTTGTTATTGTTCCAAGGACAAAAGAAATATCTACTACTCATGTTATTAAAGTAGTTAACGGAGAAATCGTAAAAGAGATCGATTGAATGGAGGAAAAAAGAATTGTTAATAGCAGAATTTAAACGCCTTATTAAGCAGATTTTAAAATTTTTTCTGCCAGTTAAATTATGGACAAGACTGCGACAAATTTACGTTAATCATAAAAAGCGTCAAATTTTTAGTTTAATCCCAAGACTGAAGCCGCTTGAGATAAAAAATTCTCCCCAATATATTGTTTCCCTGACTTCTTGCGGAAACCGGCTTACAGATACTGCTCCCTTTGCGATTATTACGCTTCTTAATCAAAGAGTTAAACCCGACAGAATTATTTTGTGGGTTGCAAATGAAGACAAGACAAATATTCCGCAAGGCATGGAAAAATTGACCGAAAAGGGGCTGGAAATCCGCTTCTGCGAAGATATAAAAGCACATAAAAAATTGATTCCCGCGCTTGAAAATTTTCCGGAAGATTACATAGTTATTGCCGATGATAATGTTTATTATACGAAAACCTGGTTTGAATTATTGATGGCAGAACATAAGAAAAATCCAAAAAAAATTATTTGCCACCGGGCTCATGGAATAAGAGTTGATGAAAATCATAATTTGCTTCCATACACACAGTGGGGTTTTGATATTGAACCGAGTATGGTTTATGAACATACTTTTGTGTCACAAGGGGGATACCACACATCGGAAAGCGTGTTTCCGGCAGGTGCTGGTGGAATTTTATACCCTCCGAAATGTTTTTGCAAAGATGTTGCAAACAAAGAACTGTTTATGAATCTTGCTCCGCATACCACTGATATTTGGTTTTGGGCAATGACAGTGATAAACAAGGAATATTTTGGAGAAGAGCCCCCATATATTGTTGTTGAAAACAAGTCTTCATGGAATTTGCAGAATATTGAACCTGAGCAAATACCGAGTGAAAATGACAGACAGATTAAAGCAGTGATTGAGCAGTATCCACAGATTAAAGAGGTGTTGAAAAAAATTGGAAAAATAATCGTGAAAACCAATATGCAGGTCAGGAGGTAATGTAGAATAAAATGAAGTTATTTTTGACTATCTTTTTTTTATTAATTATGTGTTTTCCTGCGTATTCATATATAGATCCAGGAACAGGCAGCATGCTTCTTTATGCTATTATTGGTATTAGCGCAGCTTTGTTATATGCTTTTAAGGGATATTTTTATAAGTTAAAAAGCAAAATTACAGGAAAGGGTTATAGTCTTGACTCTGATCTAACAGAATATGATTTTGTATTTTATTCTGAAGGCAAAGTATATTGGAATGTATTTTCTCCAATGCTTGAGAGTTTGGATAAATATGGTAAAAAATGTATTTACCTGACTTCAAGCAGCGATGACCCAGGTCTGTCATATAAAGCAGATAATGTTAAATCAAAATATATTGGGGAAGGGGTAAAAGCAGCAACATATCTTAATAATGTAAAAGCAGATATTGTAACAATGACAACACCTCAGCTGGATATTCTTACCCTTAAGAAGTCAAAAAAAGTCAAACATTATTCCTATGTTTTTCATGCGCCTACAGATATTGGAATTTATGGAAAATTCGCGTTTGATAATTTTGATTCCATATTATGCGTTGGCAACCACCAGGTTGTTCATATAAGGGAGTTTGAGGAAAAAAGAGGCACTAATCCAAAAAAGCTTTTTGAAACAGGCTGCACATATTATGATGTTTTACTTAAAAAAGAACAGCGCACGGAAAAGAATCAAAAGCCTGTTATTTTAGTTGCGCCTACATGGGGAGATAACAGTTTGCTTGCAAAGTTTGGTTTTAATATTTTAAAACCTCTTTTAACAGAAAAGTATAAAATCATATTAAGACCTCATCCGCAAATGTATATTTCACAGAAAAAATTGATTGAAGAAATAAAGAGAGAAAGCAGTAATTACTCCAATCTTGTTTGGGATGACAAACCATCTGGCGAAGATTCAATGAATGAGTCAGATATCCTAATATCAGACTTGTCAGGTATAATTTTTGACTATTCATTTGTTTTTAAAAAGCCAGTAATTTCTATTGATGCTCCAATAATTGATACAGGCCTTGAGCTTGAAGATATGAGCCAGGATAAGTTGTGGGAGCTTAATACCAGGGATAAACTGGGAAAGCTTGTTAAAGAAGAAAATATTTCAAATCTTCCGGCTTATGTCGAAGAATTACTCATGTTATTCGGCAAGGAAAATATCGAAAATATAATAGAAGAAAGTATTTATAATTTCGGTAAAACAGGAGATGTTGCGGCAAAACAATTGATTGAACTAAAGGAAAGTTTGAAAAAATAATGGTGGAAATTCTCTATTACATTTTTATTTTCCCACTTGAAAGTGGGATGAGATTTGTTTTAATTCACACCTATAATCTTTTTAATAATTATGGAATAGCAATAATATTAATGAGTCTTGTTGTTAATATTGTATTGCTGCCACTCTATTATCTTGCTGAACATTGGCAGGGCAAAGAGCGGGAAATAAGAAAAAAGATGCAGCCAGAGCTTGATAAAATAAATAACGCATTTAAAGGGGAAAAGCGTTATTATTATACAAAAGCTATATATAAAAGATTTAATTATCACCCTATAAATTCAATCCGGGTAAGTTTTGGATTTTTAATTCAGGTCCCTTTTTTTGTTGCAGCATACCATTTTTTATCACACTATGATGGAATCGCAGGTGTTTCGTTTTTGTTTATAAATGATTTATCACAACCAGATAGATTATTAAGTTTTAATAATGTTGTTATAAATATTCTCCCTTTTATTATGACAGTTGTAAATATTTTATCTGCATATATTTATACAAAAAATTTGGGAAAAAACGACAAGGTCCAACTATGGCTTTTGGCGCTTCTGTTTCTATTGTTGTTATATAACCTGCCTTCGGCTCTTGTTTTATATTGGACTCTAAATAATGTTTTTTCTTTGATTAAAAATACTTTAAGTGTGTATGTTTTTAAAGTAAAATCTCTTACATAACCAAGATTCCAGATATTAAATTAGGTAATTATTATGCGCGAAAAAACATCTACTGCCTGTACCAATGAATTTTTGTCCAATCAACAGCCCCGCAATCAGTGGTCTCTTTTTCTTGACAGAGATGGAGTCATTAGTGAAAGTATCGCGGGCGTATATGTAAAAGATTTTAAAGACTTTAAATTTAAAAAAGATTTTCTCGACATTTTTCCTAAAATTGCCCCCTTGTTTGGTTATATTTTTGTAGTTACAAATCAGTCGGGAGTAGGCAAAGGGCTTATGACACTCCAGGAGCTTGAAACAGTTCATAATAAAATGGTTAATAAGATCAATGTCCTGCCAGGTAAAATCGATAAAATTTATTCTTGTATTCACCTTAAAGATGAAAATTGTCTTTGCAGAAAACCCAGACCCGGGATGGCATACATGGCAAAAAACGATTTCCCCCACATAGATTTTGAAAAAGCAATTCTAATAGGCGATAGCGATGGCGATATAGGATTCGGAAAAAGTGTTGGCATGAAAACAATTTTGGTAAATAACGATAATAGACATACAGACGCAGATTATTCGGTTAAAGATTTTTATGAAATAGAAAAAATAATCAAAAGGCTGCTAAAATGAGAACAGGTTGGAACAGATAAATGATTGAAATAAAAGGCGCGCATAATTCTGCTCTTTGCTATTGTGATGAACTGGATGAAAAAGCATCAGAACAAATTAAGATAGTTTGTGACCAGGCAGAATTTGCCGAAAGCAAGATTCGCATAATGCCGGATGTACATGCTGGCAAAGGTTGTACGATTGGCACAACAATGACTATCACAAATAAAATTGTTCCGGGTATGGTAGGAGTTGATATAGGGTGCGGCATGGAAACTGCAGAGCTTTCAGAAAGAGAAATCAACTATGAGAAGCTGGAAAAAGTGATTCGTACCAGTATCCCTGCAGGGCGTAAAATACGCGATAATCAGCATCCTTTTAATTCAGAAATCAACTTAACTAAGTTGCGTTGCGCGCGCAAAGTTGATCTTAACCGCGCCCGCCACAGTATTGGAACACTGGGCGGAGGCAACCACTTTATTGAGATCGACCGGGCAGACAATGGAACACTCTATGTTGTGATACATTCCGGCAGCCGGCACATTGGAACAGAAGTTGCTGACCATTACCAGAAAGAAGCTTGCAAACAGCTTTCCGGCAGCTCTAAGGCATATAATGGAGCTGTTCCCAAAGATTTAGCGTATGTTTCAGGCGATTTATTCAATGACTACATTCATGATATGAAAATTATTCAGCTTTTTGCTGTTCTTAACCGCAAAGCAATGATGGATGTAATTTTGAGCAAAACAGGATTAACAAAAGCTACAGAATTCACAACCATCCACAATTATATTGACATGGATTCCATGATACTCCGAAAGGGAGCAGTATCAGCAAAAAAAGGCGAGAAATTGCTAATCCCAATAAATATGCGCGATGGCAGCTTAATTTGCATTGGCAAAGGCAACAATGACTGGAATCAATCTGCTCCCCATGGCGCAGGCAGGATAATGAGCCGTACTGCTGCATTGCGCGAACTTTCAATGGAAAAATACAGGGCGGAAATGGCAGGTATATTTACAACCTGCGTGGGAAAAGACACACTTGATGAATCACCAATGGCATATAAAAGCATGGAATCAATTATTAGCCAAATTACACCTACGGCAGAGATAATCTTACATATTAAACCAGTGTACAATTTTAAGGCAGGTGAGTAATAAGATAAGGGCAAGTTATGTAGCTATTAATTATTGATATAATAAAAAAGGGCTGTCCGGGAAGCGCTATTCAGACAGCCCTTTTTTATTAACTGAATTTTTTCTGCAAATAATCTTTAAGCGCATCTGTTGTGTTATCGATTAACACAGATTCTTTTTTTAGCGCAAGTATTTTTTCAAGCCGTGGCGGAAGTATTTGCTTTATTCCTGTTGCTTGTTCAACAACCTCAAGGAATTTTCCGGGATGAGCAGTTGATAAAGTTATTATTGCAGTATTGCGTTTACTGGAGCAGATTGTAGAAAAGCAACCTGATTTTTTTATATATCTTTTTGAAGCAACATATCCCACTGCTGTATGCGGGTCAATAAAACTCCCTTTTATCGCATAAAAGTTTTTTACTGCCTCAATAGTTTCATCATCAGTAACCCATTCGCCAATAATAACTTCTCCCATTTTTTTATAATCATCATTAAAAATGTCTTTAAGTCTTTCAAAATTACTTGGATTTCCCACATCCATTGCATTCGAATAAGTTTGAAGAGATGGTCTTGGGGAAAATATCCCTGACTCAAGATACTCCGGAACTTCTTTGTTTGCGTTGGTTGCTGCAACAAAGTTTTTTACAGGAAGCCCCCACTTCGCGGCAAGTATTCCTGCTGTAAGATTCCCAAAATTTCCGCTTGGTACAGTAAAAACCAGGTTGTCGTATTTTCTCTTGAGTTGATTAACAGCATAGACATAGTAAAATGATTGAGGAATAAGTCTTCCAAGATTAATGGAGTTCGCCGAAGTAAGCGGAAATTTTGAAAGCTCTTTGCAAAGAAAAGCTTCTTTTACCATTTTTTGGCAATCATCAAAAGAGCCTTTTACTTCAAGCGCAGTAACGTTTCCGCCAAGAGTTGTCAGTTGTTTTTCCTGAAGAGGACTTACCCTTCCCGAAGGATATAATATAACTACATCAATATTTTTTTTATTATGAAAAGCTTGCGCAACAGCGCTCCCTGTATCTCCGGAAGTTGCTGTTAAAATAATTGCTTTTCGATCATCCCCGGCCAGTAATTCCTCCATAGCTGCTGCAAGAAAAAAAGCGCCAAAGTCTTTAAACGCGCATGAAGGGCCATGATAAAGTTCAAGTATAAAAAGGTTGTCGCCAGCTTTTGTAATTTCCGGGCTAAATGGAAAAGCTTTTTCGCATATACTCTTTACCCTGTCAGCAGATAGATCATCTTTTAAAATTTCTGAAGCCAGCATTGCAGATGAATCAATAAAAGAAGTTTTTTCATCCATTGAGTTAAATAAATTTGAAAGATTAGGCATTTCTGCAGGATTATATAACCCGCCCTCTGGAGAAATCCCCTGGAATATCGCTTCTTTAAAACTAACTAAATGGTTTTTATTTCTTGTACTATAAAACTTCATAGCTGCTCCCTGTCAAATTCCCTTTTAAACATTCTGTCTAAACCCCAAGAAAAGATTTATGAATAACCCTAATGGCTTTTTCTGTTTCTTCTTTTTTTATTACACATGAAATATTTCTTTCAGATGACCCCTGTGCAATTGCATAAACATTTATTCCATTATCACCCAAAGTGCTGAATAATTTCCCTGCAATCCCCGGAGTGCCTATCATGTTGTCGCCAATTATTGATACTATTTCAAGATTTTCCTTAAGCTCAAAGTTTTTAATTGCTTTGGATTCAAGTTCAAAACTCAGGTCTTTTTCCATAAGCGTAATTGCCCTTTTTGCATCATCAGTAATACATACAATAGATATTGTATGCTCAGAGGAAGCTTGGGAAATCATTATCATATTTATATCATTTTTTGCAAAAGTTTCAAAAACTTTGGATGCAAATCCCGGAGTACCAATCATTCCTCCGCCAACAATATTTATAATTGAAACATTGCTGACACTGGCAATCCCTGTTATGGGTCTATTATGAGGCTTGGGATTTTTAACGATCATTGTCCCAGGAGCCGCAGGATTAAGAGTATTTTTAATACAAATAGGAATTTCTTTTTCAAAAGCAGGGATTACAGTGCTGGGGTGTATTACTTTTGCGCCAAAGTAGGAAAGCTCCATTGCCTCTTCCTCGCTTATCTCTGGGACTACAAACGCATCTTTTACAATTCTGGGATCTGCGCTTAAAACACCATCAACATCTGTCCATATTTCAACTATATTTGCGTTTAATCCCGCAGCTATTATTGACGCTGAAAAGTCCGAGCCATTCCTTCCCAGAGTAGTTGTTGAACCATCTTCTGCTGACCCAATAAAACCTGTAATTACAGGAATATCTTCTTCCTTGAAAACCCTTTCTTTTATTTTTTTATATGTTTCATCATAATTTACAACAGCTCTTGTGTACTGTTTATTTGTTTTTACAATATTCCTTGAATCTATATACGAAGCTTTTTGCCCTATTGATTTTAAATATGAGGCAATAATAAAGTTATTTAGCCTTTCTCCAAAGCTTGCAATAAGGTCAAGGGTTCTTGGAGAGCACTCTTTTATTAGCTCAACACCTTTAATGATGTTTTTTAGCTCGCCAATAATCTTTTCGTTGATGTGTGTCATTGCATCTTTTGCAAAAGTGCCGCTCATAAGCTCATTTACAGCTTTTTCCTGTTTTGAAAACAGAATTTCAATATTTTCCTTATACCCGGGGTCCCCTTTTGCTGCAATTTTAGCAGAACTAAGCAACAGATCTGTGATTCCTTTCATTGCTGAACAAACAAGCGCTACTTTTGACTTTTTACTTTCCTCAATAACTATTGAGCATACATGTTTGATTTTTTCGGCATCTTGCACAGAGCTTCCGCCAAACTTCATTACTTTAATCATTTATTTCCCTTTTTTTTAAATTGACGAATAATATTTATATCATTTTTTATCTGTTTAAATAAGTATTTTTTACTACATTATTATATAAAAAATTATGGAAAAAAGTCCAAATTTTACTGTATAATTAAAAAACTTCATCATCTTGCTGGAAATCAGAATTTCCAGGCTGATAGTGGAATTTTAAAGGAAAAAGGGGTTTTTTTGCAAAAAATAGCTCTATTTCAGGGATTTTTTAAAAAAATTAGCACTATTTCCCTAAAAAAAGGGATAATTCTCTTCTATATTCCCCTTGTTCTGCTCTTCACAGGGTCGCTAATCTCATGCGTAACCAGTTCTTCTCTGGAAAGATGGGAAGGGGTAGAATCAGCCAGGCGCAGCACTGCAATAAGTAGCGCTGCAATAACAAGGATGTCAAAATCTCAATTTACCCAGAGAGAAATGCAGCTTTTTTATAATACGGCGCTGGGTGATAGAATAATAGACAGAGGTAAAGTTTTTCTACCTGTAACAGAAAATCGAAGACCTGTTTATATTGTTATTGACTGTAATGATGAGGGTTTTGCAGAGTTTTTTGTTTTATTTGCGGAAAGTATTTTAGAAGAAGATGGTTCGCATATACCAGCAGAGTCATTAAGAGATTTGCGCAATATTTTTAGGGAAGATATTTATTCCAGGCAATTTCTTTTAGCAGTATATAATTTCGATGATACTGGTGCGGAAAGAAAATTTGTACATAGACAAAATATAATTTTGGAAAGCAAAAGTGTTTTTTCTTCATTAGAAGAGATAGAGATAGATAAAAACAACAAAATTCATGGGCTTTCAATAAATTTTATTACAAGCGCTGGCACGCATGAAGATATAATCATTAAAGCAAGAGGAACATATTCAATAACCAGTATAAGAAACTCATTGTCAGATTCAACAATAAAAAAAGATATTACTGGTAATGGGGTAATTGATCTTTTACGTTATGAAAAAGTATTTGTTGATGGGCTTGGGGTTGAAACTTTCATAACCTGGTACAGATTTACTGGAGGAAGGTTTTTACCTGTAAGAACAGTAAATACAGTGCAAGGTCTTCGCGCTTTTTTTATTGAGTCAAAACAGCATCTGGAAGCAAAAAGGGTCAATCGCTTTATTGAAAGAACAGTTCCGCCGCCTGTTTTAAACAGACTTAATGTAGCGAGAGTAAGTTCAGAACAAATAATGCAAAGAATTTTTTATCCTGTAGCAAGAGATTCCTCACCTTTAGTTGATATAAGTACAATGCTTTCATCAGGCGAGGATATTAATATTATTTTTCCTGAAATATTTGAAAATCCTTTTAGAATGGATAGCGAAGGTATGTATAGTTTTACTACTTATGTAAGGGTTTTGATCAGGAATGGCGGCATAAGAATATCTCCAGATAACGTTCTGGTAAATGAAGAAATTTTTCTTGTAAAAATATATATGCCAAGAAATCCTTTTGTAGATAATAGATTTTTCTTTTTTGTGAATTAATTTCCTGTCTGCCCGGCCTATCAGTTACTTTGCCTTACTGAAGATGCTAAAAACTAGCGAAAATGCACCCTGTTGAAGAATGTTGGCAGGTCAAAAAAAGAGTTGACATTTTGCTATAAAACATATAAAAAAATAACATGGAGTTGCTATTTTTAGGACATAATTGTTCCCAACAGACAGACAGACAGACAGACAGACAGACAGACAGACAGACAATTATATGGCGATTCGTTACTTAGTCAAGTACTTCACGGCTTAAATTTATTTTTTTTCCTAAAAACTAATAATTTTTCTCATTATCACTTAGTCAGCAGTAAAATTTTCTTTGGGCTTTTTCTGCTTCTATATATCTATTGCGCTTTTGAAACGAGGAAGGGGAGAATATGAAAACAGTTTTGGTAGTAGATGATTCCCGAATCATGCGAAACATCGTGAAAAACACCTTCTCTCAGATTGGAACGCCTTGCCAATTCATTGAAGCTGAAAATGGCAAGAAGGGTCTTGAGCTTTTGCTGAGCCAAAAGGTAGATTTGGTGCTTTTGGACTGGAATATGCCGGAATTATCGGGATTTGACTTTCTAAAGAAAGTGCGGGATATGGATCTGTACAAGACCCTGCCCGTAATTATGGTAACCAGCGAATCTGCCAAGTACAATATCATAGATGCGCTTAAAGCTGGTGCGACCGATTATATTGTCAAACCTGTTAATGAACAGATATTCAAAGAAAAAATGACAAAAATAGCTTTTTAGCTATTCTAAAATATCAGATTTTGAAATAGCCGATCAATGTCAAGCGGAGGCGCTTTTTATGGAATACTACATTCAACCTTTTATTGATGTAACAAAAAGTACATTCTCAACCTTTATCGGCACAGAGCTAAGTGTGGGGCGTCCGTTTTTTAAGGAAAAAAACGAAATCAATGAATGGGACATTTCCGGCATTATTGGACTGAGCGGTGAAGCACGGGGTGCAGTAGTTATCAGTATGAGGACTGGCTTGGCTGCAAGGCTGACGGGGATGCTTACTGGCAAACAGCATGAAGTGATAGATGAGGAAGTGGTAGATGCGATTGGCGAAATTGTAAACATCATTGCAGGGAATGCTAAAAAAGGGCTGGAAGAAATTTTCCGGCTTGTAATAAGTCTGCCTACTATTGTCCAGGGACAGCGGCACCAGATTAAGTGGCCGCAGGGACAGACGCGGATAATCTGTATTCCATGCAATGTTTTTGAATCTGAAACTTTTATACTTTCAGTAGCCATAGAGTCAATGAATAGCGCATAGAAAAAGGAGTTAATTATGGAGCAACATATTGCCGAGGCCAAAGCATCTAAAAAGCGAACAATTCCAATAACGCAAAAGAGATTTTTATTATTTTCCATTATTCCGTTTGCATTTATTCTAATAGCAAGCAGTATTGGCTTTATCCTTTCCATGAGGCATATTATTCATACCAATACGCGTACTGAACTACTGCAAACAGTGGAAATTCAGCGATTCAGTTTGGAAGCATCGGTTAACAACGAGATTGCCATAGTTCTAGAGATGGCAAATTCGCCGTTAATAATGCAACACTTCCTGAACCCCGCAGATGAAGCACTGAGAAGAATTGCCTTTGATGAAATATATAGATTCAGCCAGGCTCTAGTGAGTGGAAGAGCTTTTTGGGTTAGTGACGTTGATAGAGTATTCTTCATGGGTGAGGATATTAGCTATTTGGTTGATCCTGATAACCCTGCAAACCCTTGGTATAATAGAACTATGTTCGAAACTGAGGTATTTAATTTCAATATCAACTACAATCCGGACCTACAGGTGACTAACTTCTGGATCAATGCGCCGGTTTTTGACTTTGATGGTATGCCTATCGGACTTTTAGGGACGGGAACTCTGCTGACAGAATTTATCGATACCATATACCGGAATCACAGGGGCGCTGCAAGGTTGTATTTTTTTAACGCGCTTGGGGAAATAACTGGCGCGCCAGACACGCAACTCGTCGCAGACAGAGTAATCCTGGATAGCCTGCTTCCCACTACAGGACCTAAAATTCTTGACTGGGTGAGTAATTATTCTCCATATTATATGCGGACTTTTTCCGGTTCCGAAGGCGAAATCGCAGTATGCCCGATACCGGCAGTGGGTTGGTATATAGTTGCTATTCAACCCCTTTCTCTTGCGGACTACCTTGGTACAGGCATGACTTACTTCTTCCTTATTATTATGGGTGTTCTCATTGTTTTCTTTATTATTCTACAAATTGGTAAATATGCATTTGATACTCTTAGTCGGACCCGGCAGGAGTTACGTATAGAAAGGGATTTTATTGCAGCCATGAAAGACAACCTTAGTGTAGGTTTGTTTATGATGGATAAAGATTTGGTGATTCAAGGTTCCTATTCAAAACCACTGGAAAGTATTTTAGGCGATAATGAAGTTGAAGGAAAAAAACTTACCGATTTTCTGACAAACTCCATTAACACAAAAGAATTGAATTCCATGAAAGATTACTTTGATATGGTGCTGACACGTCAGTTTGATACAAAAATGTTGGAAGAGATTAATCCCATTGCGGAATTTACATATATTGATACGAATATCAAGGAAGAGAAAATCATAAAAACTGTTTTTTCTTCTGTAGACATGGGTTCGAGCAATTACATACTGGGAAACATTGAAGATATTTCCGCAACCAGGAAACTGGAACGGCAGTTAGCTGAAGAGACAGCTAGGCGGGAAGAAGAAATGCGGACACTGTTTCAGGTTATACAGGTTGATCCGGTTATATTCAACGATTTCATTGAAGATACTGAATATGAGTTCAAACACATTAACGAAACATTAAAAAACAGTTCTATCTTAGCCAAAGACGCAATGGTAGATATTTACCAATCTATTCATGCGATTAAGTCCAATGCCATCATACTGGGGTTTGACAGCTTTAGCGCCAAGCTTCATGAGCTGGAAAGCATTATTAAAACGTTTCGTGACAGTGGCGAAGTTACTTTTGAAAACACACTCCATGTGGCTGTTGAGCTGGAAAAAATCATGAGAGAAAAGGATAAATTCCAGGACATTGTAAGTAAAGTAGAATTTTATAAAGCTACTGTTGCCACTGCTGGAGAAAATGCCAGCCAAGAACAATATGTGCTAACGGAAGCTCTTAGCAAGGCTTGCGAAAAGGCTGCTTTGGCGATGAACAAAAAAGTAGATTTTTCCATAGACAACCTGGATTCTTCAATCCTTGAAAAAAGCCACCGCCGGATAATCAAGGAGGTGTTGATCCAACTGGTGCGGAATGCTGTTTCCCACGGCATTGAAAGCCCTGAGGAGAGAACAGCCATTGGCAAGAAAGCAGAGGGAAGCATACAGCTTGCCATTACTCGGGAAAACAATCAGGTATACATAAAACTTTCCGATGATGGCAAAGGGCTTAACTTTAAAGAAATTCGGGAAAAAGCGCTTAGTCTTAAACTTCTTCGCGAAGAAAATGCGGAGGATCAAGGGCAACTTATCAAGGCCCTTTTTTCACCTGGCTTCAGTACTACCAATGCCACCGATATCCATGCCGGGAGGGGCATAGGGCTTAATCTGGTACGAGGCCGAATTAAAGACCTTCAAGGTAATATAAAAGTGTCCAGCAAATACGGAAAAGGGACGACCTTTCACTTGTATATTCCGATTGAAGCGAAGGCTGCTTCTGCTTAGAGTGAAGGAAGAAGAAATATGGTATTATAGAACACTGCTTCTATGTTAGCTTTTGTTTTCTTCAGGAGATTAAGGAAAGAGATTGCTTTTAGAATACAAAAATAAGGAAAATTTAACAGGAGTATTGATATGAATGTGAAGAAAATATTTGGCCTACTTGCTTTTATGATGGTGATGAATTTTGCGGCTTATGGGCAACAATTTACCAGAGAACAAGAATTCAGATGGGAGAGAGATGGTAATGGTGTAATAATTACTGAGTATATAGGGAGAGATGCGGCTGTACGGATTCCTCCGCAGATACAAGGAATGCCTGTTATCAGAATTGGCGATAACGCATTTTTCCGTCGTGTTGAGCTCACCAGCGTAACTATTCCCAATAGTGTTGCTACTATTGGGAATATGGCGTTTCGTGATAATCAACTTAGCAACATAGTTGTTCCGAACAGTGTTACGTCTATCGGAGAAGGGGCATTTTGGGGGAATCAACTCACTCGTGTAACCATTGGCAATAGAGTTGCTACTATTGGGAATATGGCGTTTCGTGATAATCAACTTAGCAACATAGTTGTTCCGAACAGTGTTACGTCTATCAGAGAAGGAGCATTTTGGGGGAATCAACTCACTCGTGTAACCATTGGCAATAGAGTTGCTACTATTGGGAATATGGCGTTTCGTGATAATCAACTTAGCAGCATAGTTGTTCCGAACAGTGTTACGTCTATCGGAGAAGGAGCATTTTGGGGGAATCAACTCACCAGTTTAACTATTGGCAATAGAGTTGCTACTATTGGGAATATGGCGTTTCGTGATAATCAACTTAGCAGCATAGTTGTTCCGAACAGTGTTACGTCTATCGGAGAAGGAGCATTTTTAAATAATCGATTCACTAGCATAACCATTGGCAACGGTATAAATTCTCTTGGTGGAGATGTATTTGCTGGGTCTTTAAGGGATCTTTCGAGGGTAAGTATTGGTGCAAATGTCAATCTTTTAGGACCGGAAGATCTTGGAGTATGGAGTGGATTTAATAGATTCTACAATGGAAATCAACGTAGAGCAGGAATCTACACTTTTAGTAATGGTAATTGGAGTTTTCAACCCAGATAAGTATACAGATAAAGGGAGTGAAATTATCACTTATAACGGCAAGTTGTTTACTAAGAATTGACAACCTTTTATATAAAATATATAACTTCAATAATATGTGCAGATATTTTATAGATGGCTCTTTCCCTATAAAGGGAAGAATAAAGGCAAGTGGCAACAAAAACGCAGCTCTTCCATGTATTGCAGCAGCGCTTCTTGCAGAAGGCGAAGTAATTCTTGAAAATATTCCTGAAATCGAAGATGTCTATGTAATGCTCTCAATAGCATCCAAGCTGGGAGCAACGGTTACAAAAATCAGGACAAATGAATACTCAATAAAAAGTGATAATATAAAATCAGATCTTCCTCATGAAGAAGCAAAATCCATACGCGCGTCGATTCTCTTCGCTGGCCCCCTGCTTGCAAGGACTGGCAAAGCTATTTTTCCGCCGCCCGGAGGGGATGTAATTGGGAGGCGCAGGCTTGATACCCATTTTCTGGCGTTTGAAGATTTAGGAGTAAGAATAGAGACCGATGGATTTTTTAAACTTACTGCCAACAAATTGATTGGCGCAGATATTTTTCTTGATGAAGCTTCTGTTACTGCAACAGAAAATGCAATAATGGCATCTGTCCTTGCAGAAGGGAAAACCATTATACAAAATGCTGCATCAGAACCGCATGTTCAGGACTTATGTAAAATGCTTGTTTCCATGGGCGCGAAAATATCAGGAATAGGGTCAAACATACTTTTTATTGAAGGTGTAAAAAGTCTTTCAGGTACACAATACAGAATTGGGACTGATTTTATAGAAGTAGGTTCTTTTATAGGTCTTGCTGCTGTTACGCGCGGTGAGCTTGAAATCGAAGGGGCAGTGCCTTCGGACCTTAGAATGACTAAAATCGCTTTTGCAAAACTTGGGATACATTGGGAAACAGATGGGTCTGTAATAAAAATAAATCCAGGGCAGAGGCTTCAGGTTGTTGCTGATATGGGCGGGCATATCCCCAGGATAGATGATGCCCCGTGGCCCGGGTTTCCACCTGACCTTACAAGCATTATAACTGTAGTTGCGACTCAGGTTGAAGGAACAGTCCTTATACATGAAAAGATGTTTGAATCAAGAATGTTTTTTGTGGACAAACTTATAGGAATGGGCGCGAAAATTATTTTATGCGATCCTCATAGAGCTGTTGTTAGCGGCCCTTCAAGGCTAAAAGGGAGCCAGCTTGTTTCTCCGGATATAAGAGCTGGTATGGCAATGGTTATTGCAGCTCTTTGCGCAGAGGGAAAAAGCGAAATAAGGAATATTTACCAAATAGAACGGGGTTATGAAAACCTTGTTCAACGCCTTAAAAACCTTGGCGCGAAAATAGAGAAAAAACCTGCTGGCGATTAGTCCTCAATGTTAGTCTTTAATGTTTACCCCGAAGGGTTGTTAGTGAATTTATTTTTGTTCCCCAAATTTGTACGGGAAACCGAAGGTGGTATGCCGAAGTGTCGTGTTTTTAAACATATTTTGAATAGTCCATCATTCCATGAAAAACGCGAGCAACTGTAACCAGTTTAGTCTTATCTGCTATTTTGTACAGGGTTATGTAATTGCCAACAATGAGTTTGCGATATCCCTTTTTTGCAAGTCTTTTATCTCGTGAAATTGGATTGGCTTTTGGGAATTCTTCCAAATTGAGTATAGCTGCTTCGATTTCATTGGTCATTTTGTCTGCTACTGTTCGTTCCTGTGATTCCTCAAAATAATATCGATATATATTATCTAAATCCTCAATTGCTCTGGGTAAAATTTCTACCGAATATTTATTCGCCATACTTTTTTTTCAAAGATGCAAACACCTCTCTCGCGGGAACTGGCTTGGCACCATTTTTAACGTCTTCTTCTGCAAGCATGACTTGTTCGTATATCTCGTTTTGCGCTATTTTTTCTTCATAAGTTTTCATGCTCATAATAACCATATCGCTATAACCGTTTCTTGTGACAAAAATTGGTTCATTGGTATTCCTGCACATTTCAGAAATTTCAACGCTTTTTCTTAAATCTCTTATTGGTATAATTTGAGCCATTTTAGTTTCCTCACTTTTATTGCATCATTATAATGACACAATAATGATCCACCTGTCAATAAATAAAACCATCTATTCTTTATAGCCCTCAATATACGAAGCTTTTATTATTGTATAATAAATAGCAGTAGCAAGCGCTATTGCTATTATCGCCATTAAGCACAGAGCTGCAGGAAGGATTCCGATTTCTTTCATAAAAATCAGCAATATTCTGTTTTTTAAATACATAATACTTCCTTCGAGAAAGTAAATCGCAGTGACTGCTATAGGAAGTAAAATAAGCGATAAATAACTTTTATCTGTTCTTCTTTTCAAAAAAGATATTCCCGATGCAGTAACCAGCACCAACATAAGAATATAGTTGAAAACCCGTATAAATCTTATAAAAAGGGTCTGCACTGGAGCGTATTTCCCTGAGCCTGTATCTGAAAGCAATGCAAGATTCTCAAATAAAAAATAAGTTCTTACTTTTAAAAGCCTGTTTTCCTCTAATCCCATATAAACAATAGCATTGCGGGGAATTCCAAGCTCAATAGAGGATATTCTGTCGTTTCTATTCCCAACAATAACCTCAGGATATATTAACAGCTTTTTTTCCCTTCCCAGACACTGCATTACTAGCGAATTTCCAATAAGCTTCCCGTATAGTGACTTAATATGCCTTACTATTTGGCCGGCAGGGGAAAGACTTATTATATTTATATCAAAAAAATAAACAGCATCGCCTGTAAAGACAATTCTGTTGGCAAAAACAAGCTCTTTTCCAGAACTATTGCTATTTACAAAAGCAATTCCCCTTTTCCCAGGGGCAAAATATATACTCCTTATGTCTTCATAAAAAAAAGAGTTTTCTGCAAGTAATGAAAAAAGATTTCTACCCATATCTGACAATTCCTGGTCATAGGGAAACTGTTCTGAAAGCATATGATAAAAGTGATATGCGTCATGAAGATTTCCTGTTGCAATGAAGTTTACAATATTAACTTTTCCATCGAATAATCTTTCTTCTAAGCTTGTATCTGGAAAAAACCCCGAAAGCCTTACCATTGCTCTTCTTGCAATTTCATCTGCCTGAATGCTGCTATTTCTAAATACTCCAGCCATTCGCGCAAAATAAGCAGCTGATGAATAATGCCCCATTGCATAAAACCTTTCTGCTACTTCAATAAGTTTCTGCCCTGTTAAAAAATCTCCGGAAACAGCTTCTATTCTTTCTTCTGATATCTCATCTGTGAGGACAAGGTTTGGCCATGCAATTAGTATATCACTTCTAATATCATTGGCTCTGGCGCTATTCGGGTCAATGTGTAAATATAAATCAATAAAAATCAATGCTTCTTCTATGTTTCCCGTTGACAGGCTCCTTTCTGCTTCCCGTAAATAAGATTCTCCTGCTCTAGAAAGTTCATGAAACCAGTTTCTTCTCTCCAGTAATAAAGGTTCTGCGAAAAAGACAAGAAAAATATAGATTATCAATGTTGGAAGCAATGTAGGAATAGTTGAAGTAAGGAAAACAGCGCCATCTTTTCTTCTCCCTTCCGGACTCCTGTTTTTATTGGCAAGGATTATGAGTACAAATAAAGCGCCTGCTGAAATTGGAAGAAAAAGCAGAGAATAAATTGTAAGCGCGGACATTAAAATATATGGCGGGACAAGTACATGTACAGCGGGTTTTTCAATAATAAATAAACAATAAAGAGCTATTAAAATAAAGAAAAGAAAATGAGCAAGAAGAAGATATTTGACGTTTCTGCCGGTTGCTAATTTCATCTGTGGGCCCTAAGGGATAATATTTTCATCAGCAGAATAGAAAAAGAAACCATAATATACGCGAAATAATATAAACCTGAATCAAAAGGGATTAAATTTTCTACCCCTTGTAAAAACCCCGGAAGGGGAATTCTCTGAATAAAATGATTAAACCATATAAAACATATAACCAAAGTTTGGGAGAAAAAATAATTAACAATAGGCAATCTTCCTGTTGAGAAAAAGAAGGATATAGCAGATATGGTAACTATTATTGCAAAAGACTTTATGAATATATCTCTTAAATTAGAATTTTGGTTTTTCCCGATACTTTCTGCTATAAAAGAAGATATCCTTATAAAAAAACTAAAAAACCTGTGATATTGGTTGGGTGGTTCAACAACATATCTATCAGCATTGTCCTGAAGTGTTAATATCATGTCTTCTGAAATAGAATAGGGGCCGGAAAATGTTTCTGCGCTTGTTACAGAAAAATTATTTTTATTTATTATAATACCAGATAATGTGTTGTCTTGAGCGCTATTAACAAAAAGAGTGTTTCTTTGTGATGTATAAAAACGGTTGGCTTCTATCTCAAAAGAACTGGGATGGCTTTTGTATGGGAAGAAGATAGCTGTAGCTGAAAACAATAATGATAATAATATGGTTATTATAAAATATTTTAAAACACTATGTTTTTTTTTCTTGCACAAAAAAACAGGGATATAAATAATTGCTGAAATCAGGATAACTAAAGAGAGGTTTTTTTTCAAAAAAGTAAATATTCCAGCTCCTTGAGGAATGAAATTTTGAGCAAAAATTATAATAAAAGCTATAATAATGAAGAAAAGAAAAAATATAAGGCCTTTTATGAAAGATATAATATTTTTACTCCCTGTTGATTATGGATAAAACTCTATCATATCCATAAGTTATCCACAAGTAATTAAGGTTTTGGCTGCGCAATATGTTGTCAGAAAAATTTATACAAAGAAGATTTTAAGTTAAAATAAAAAGGGCCGATTAAATAATTGCTTATATTATAAGTAATTATAAAAACAATTTATTATTTTGAAAGGAAGTAAATTTATTTGTTTTGACATTGAAAATTTTATGTATTTTAATAAAGTTATTAACAGGTTATTAACAATGAATCTTTATTAAATTAAGAAACTGGATTTTTTAAAACCCCGCTGCCAGAGGCCCGGGTTTTAAATTTTTTATTCTCTCTAGCCAAGAAAAATCTGGCCATTATTATCAATTGCAAGGATTGTTTTACATTCTGAACACCGGAATCTACCTGCTTTTGTTGCTTTAAGTTTTCTTGAACAAATAGGACATTTAAATATTTTAGGAAATAATTCGGATGTTTTTTGAACAGTTCCTTTATTAAAAAATTCTACAGCATCATCAAAAGAATCTTTGATATTAAAAAATTGAGAAAATCCAAGAAGCTGGAAAACCTCATAAACTTTTGGTTGTATCTCCAGGAGGACAATATCCCCACCCCTTGGTTTTAGGGTTTTAAGAAATGCGGTAAAAGAACCTATACCTGTACTTGATACATAATTAAGCCCATTACAATTGAAAATGAGTTTTATAAATCCTGTATCTACAGCTTTGGCAATTCTTTTCTGAAATGAGTTAGAATTATATGTATCGATATAACCTGTAAGATATATTACAAGCCCTTTAGCATCTGCCTCAACTTTCTGTAGCCTGATTTTTAAGCTATCATCTTTTTCATCATCAAAGCCAGGCACAATTTCATTATTTGACATATTTTTACCTTTATCAAAAAAATGATTTGCAAAACATTGATTTGTCTTTTACTTCTCATACATAATAAAAGCTTATCTTTGTTTTGTCAAATAATTAGTAATATCTCTAATTATTATATCGGTATTCCGTACTATATTATTATATAATTATATTACTTCTGGTTTATTTTGTGAATATATTATACTATTTATATACATTTTTCTACTCATTTTATATTAGCTGGGGGAAATTTTGATGCTAAAAAGAATATTTGTTCTTTTTATAGTTGGCTTTAGTTGTGGCGCGGTATTTGCTAACCCTGCGCCTGGTTTTGATAATTATGTTAATTTTGCAATATGTATGAAAGAACTCGATGCCCATGTAAAAAGTGGGGATTTGGACTCCATAAAAGGAAAATATCTTATTCTGAATGGCTCTTTTGTTGCTTTTAATGTTACAGATAACAGGGCAGCAACCTACACTGTTGAGATTGAGCTTATAAATGGGGAATGGCATGGTGTTACAGATGTGTTTATGTATAGAGCCATAATTATTTTTAGCGGCAGGGAGTTTCAGCCAATGTTCCCTGAAAGGCGAAGAAGCATCCCCGGCCCCACTGAAATTCCAACTAATTCAGGACTTATTGTGGTGGCAAGGCTAAAAGAGACAAGAATTTTTGAAGGGGAAGTTATCCCTGTTCTTTATGGCTACTATTTAAGAGTATTTAAGTCAGGGTGAGGGATTTTAATGAAGCAATATCATGATATGGTAAGATATGTGCTTGAAAATGGGAAAAAAAAGGTTAACCGCACTGGCGTGGCGACGATCAGTTGTTTTTCCTATTTCTATAGAGTAGACATTGCAGAAGGGTATCCCCTGCTCACAACAAAAAAAATATTTTTTAACTCCATGCTTAGGGAACTTCTTTGGTATCTTTCGGGCGAAGAACATATAAAAGATTTAAGAAATCACACAAAAATATGGGATGATTGGGCAGATTCCGAAGGGAGGCTTCAAACAGCTTATGGCAGGTTTTGGAGAAGATTTCCAGTTCCAACCAAAGGGCTTGATGGAGAAGTATGGTCAGATAAATGGGTTAGCGTTGACAAAGAAACAGGTGAAAAAGTTTTTGACCAAATAGGTTATATTATTGATTCTCTTAAAGAGATAAAGCTT
>Ga0136643_10000535_pt1 | contig 42089 bp, 21 predicted proteins | sample TergutLab28metaG_FD_96883 | JGI IMG/M metagenome (GOLD analysis project Ga0136643, IMG submission 96883) | Labiotermes labralis P1 segment gut microbial communities from Petit-Saut dam, French Guiana - Lab288 P1 (version 3) (version 3) | ecosystem: Host-associated > Arthropoda: Insects >...
GCGGGCCATGGCCTCCCCATTCTTGAGGTTTCTAGATCACACACAACGACGCATCACAGTCGGTAGGACTCCTCTGGACGAGTGATCAGCTCGTCGCAGAGACCTCTACCTGACAACACACAATAATTAAAATAGACAAACATCCTTGCCCCGGTGGGATTCGAACTCACGATCTCAGCAGGTGAGCGGCCGCAGACCTACGTAGACCGCGCGGGCACTGGGACCCTCACCGAGAGTTATGTTTCCAAAATGTATCAACAGAAGTAACTTATGATCCCTATCATGAATTAACGGCGACATATATATCCATGCCACGGAAAACGGTAGATTGAAATATTACCGAGACCAGATATTTCAATTTTACTCGCCTCTACCCTGCAAACAACCGACCTCATTAATCCCACTCTGTTTTGATAAACGCATGGCTTGAAATCCCTTCACTCTCTCTGCACAAACGTGGAAGTTCAATAAGCAAATTAGTGCTCATATTTACAGGTGTGAAGTGAAGTGTGTCACTTGAAATGAATTGAGTCTGCCTGCAAAAATACACTACCTTGGCGTTTACAAATATTAATGAGTGCATCCTAAAGGGACACTGCCTCAGCAAGCAGTTAACTCTTGGACACAATTACGTTGACGCAAATTCCAGAAGTAAAATGTCACCAACTGTCAACGTTCTCAATAGAAACATACGGCGGAACGAACAGAAATATTTTCGTTTAACACGATTAATTAAAACTACAATTTACAGAGAAAATTTATTTACATCTTTACGAAGCATCCTTCAACAATTATTATTAATCTAATCGTAACACTTTAAGGCAAGCAGCATGCAAAATATATATATGTACCACTCCACCTTTCTGTTAATCTAGACAAAGAAGATGGAAATTACGAACCTAAACACGAATAAAATGAAAGAAACGCTGTATGTAAGATTCTAAGTATAAAATATACACCGATTTACTCTATTATTGTTCCCAAAAGAGTAAAAATTACAGAGATGGCCGCTCAGTTAAAAACTCCAAAATTTCAATCTCAAACCAACATTATTACAAGTATATAATTAAAGATGATATTATGAGTAGGACATGTAGAACGCATGGTGAAAATAAAAATGAATATGTAGTTCTAGACGGAGAGGCTGAAGTTAAAGAGATCACTTGAGTGTCCTAAGACTAGATCTATGATAACATTAAGATTAATAACGTTGAAATAGAGTGTGGGGCTGAAAAGTTGGGTGCATTCGGCACATGTCTACAGCGAAATTTACTGACCACCTGAATGTGACTTTGAGCTTCACGTAAGGAGGTCAATATCTTAAGGCCTAAGGTATTATCATGGTATAAAAGAAAGTGTGGTATTTAACACGCTAATACAAAAACAACAGTGGTGTCTGGAAAGGAGCAACCGTACAGACGGACAGAAAAACAAGCAACGACGAACTCGTAAAATGGCTCTCAAAACGTCATTATTCCTTGTGGTAATTCTAAACATTAGTGTAATAAGATCAAACAAATATATTATCATTGTACACAAAATTACGTACAAATCTATCACTTATTGGCATATACACTTTTTAGGTGTTTGGGTCTTACTTGACCATCTGCAGGAAAAATAATATTACAAGGCTGGAGCATTACTGAAGCTCTTAAGATTAATAAAATACAATCATCCACACATTGTGACATGATCCAAACATATTGGCTCAATGTACCATCTATACATGTTGATATTGCTCCAAAGTTAAAGAAATATGATAATTTTAATATATAAATACAATATAAAATTATGCTTAAATATATTAGGTTATGTTTCCGTTAGCTTCTTGACAATTGTTTTACAATGGCATCCCCACCTGTAGACTACAAGCAACAGTTCGTAACAGTGTCCGCTAGGATATCAGCACTGGTTGTTGTATCTAACCGGTTTGTAAACACTTTTAAAAGAAATTTCAAGAATCCTAACTGAGATATTTCCTAATACATTTTAGCACGATCTTGAAATTCTGTTACTGAATAAGTAACATAGAATATCTCTACTGATTAACACAATTTTAAAACACCCAAATGGTGTACTGAGACTGTATGATTGGAACATGGCTTAATACGCTTATGAATACATTTTATTGATCTTAAAATCTTCCGTTCACGTTTCACTGATGTAATATGAAGCTTGAGTTTTCCTGAAGACGGTCTTTTAAGACCGAAACATGTATGAAATAGATATGTAAGTAAATTACTGAAAGCACTATTTATTTTGTATATAGTGGGACATTACTGTGCATTGTTACAGAGTTTGTATATAGTGGGACATTACTGTGCATTGTTTTACAGTTTTTATATAGTGGGACATTACTGTGCATTGTTATACAGTTTATATATAGTGGGACATTACTGTGCATTGTTATACAGTTTGTATATAGTGGGACATTACTGTGCATCGTTATACAGTTTATATATAGTGGGACATTACTGTGCATTGTTATACAGTTTGTATATAGTGGGACATTACTGTGCATTGTTATACACTTTGTCCACTGTATAAAGATTTCGGAAAACTTCCATGCCCAAACTTCTTGAGGTGATAGGAAGGGACTGAAGCAAAGATTTATCGTCAAGCGACGTGCGAATTGGTAGTGCTGTATTTCTTACTAATGTAGAACAGATATCGAAACGTACGCCCACCGACCTCAGTACAAAGCTGACAAAGACGCATCAGAGAGTGCCGTGTGCGCTCAAAAATGCCACGTTCCCGCCTAATGGTTGCTGCTGCTTCAGCGATACGGGCAGTAAGATCCTCTTCAGTATCAACTGGCGATGAGTACGTCAAGGGTTTCGTGTAGTCCCAAAGGAAGAAGTCCAATAGTGGGAGATCCGGTGACACGGGAGGTCAAGCTACAGGCCCACCCCATCCAAGCCAGCGATCGTTGTAAGTGGCGGTGGGACGTTCTCGGTCCTAATGCGCAATATGAGCCGCAGCCCCGACGTGTTGGAGCCACATATTTCTCCTGAGTGCCAAGGGGATTTCCTCCAGCAATTCTGGTAGCATTTTCTCCAGAAATACCCAGCAAATCCGCGCACTAAGCCGTGGGAGTAAGAGGTAACACCCAACCAAAAAGTCATGATCAATTTTCGCCAAAAAGTTTACGACAAAGCGTTTTCGGTGTTAGTGAACAACGCAGCATGAGGGTCTGCTCCTCCCCGAACGTGGTCGTTGTGGCTGTAGAAAATCCCCACAAGAACTCTATATGAAAACGTTGATTTACTCACAGCCAAATGATTCTGAAGCGGATCTTATTGTTCGTATCGATGAGGCAAAAGGAACAATCACGAAGACGCCTGTAATTTCTGACCGCACACACCAGTCTCTGCTGCGTTGTTGTCGGATATTTTTTTTAGGGCGGTGGTCGTACTTTGGAACATCTGCTCTAAACTGGTACTAAATAAGGCTTTTTTTTTTTTCAGAATACGTCACTCGTTTTGCTTGATTTCCAACCGCATTCAGACCCACGTTGCTGGTCACTGGCACGGCAAGGACACACGTCCAACATATATGTGCCTGACAATAAACCTTTGTTGTGGTCCCTAGAATTCCCTCAGGAAGTTCGGGCATGCGGTTTGTCCGCACCTGTGCAATGAACACGGATACGTTCAGACAAGACAGTGACCTAGATTGCGACCAAACCAAATTACAAATTTTTTTGCACGACCTGTTTTGAAATTCGTTGTGTGTGCACTAAAAGGCGAGGAATTTGTGCATATCGAGAAGCAAGCCACTGCAGAATTTCGCTGTTGATTTCAACACGCGCTCAAAAGTTAGGAGCTCCTAAGCTGAAGTCTAGCAGACTGAGCAGTGGTAAGGACCTAGACTTCCAGAACAAAGGGTGAAGGGCGCCAGTCACAGTTAAGCTTTATGTTATATGTTACGTTTTTATATAACTCGAATGCAACATGTTTCGGCTTAAGTACAAGAAGGCATCAACGGGCGAAATTAGAGTAACAAATAAACGTTATCGTGTAAACTACATCAAACCACTGCGGATGTCGAAAGACACAGTTCGGTCCTCAATTTTACATTTTTCGTAAGTGAAGGGAAGTCGAATTCATCAGCTCGTTTGAGCAAATACAGGTTCCACATCACGTAATAAAAATATGGTTCTAAAACTGAATAGCAATGTCCAGTATTTATGAGCGTGAATATTCTGTGATATGATACTGGTCGGTCTCGAACGAGAGTCATGTAAATTTGTGTATTCTGGTTTACGTTCTGAATCAGAGGTGTTCCGGATGTTAAGCCATTCCTTCCATATTTCCATTACAGATATTATCCATTAAGAATTTCGAACGGTGAACGAGGTTCTTGTTGTTTCTCTGCCGTCGCTACGCCAATGTCGGCAAGAGCACTTCTAACGATATTTCAGCATCCCTACTTTCTCTCCATCCGTTACCACATTCACATCATAACTGACGCTGCGAAACATCTACAGTAGGAACAATAATGTTCACTTACTATCTATAGCAACAAGAATGTTGTTACTATCCTTAGCAACAATGATGTTCAGTTACTATCTATAGCATCAATAATGTTCAGTTACTATCTATAACAACAATTATGTTCAGTTATTCTCTATAGCAACAGTAATGTTCAGTTACTATCTATAACAACAATTATGTTCAGTTACTATCTATAGCAACAATAATATTCAGTTACTATCTATAGCAACAATAATGTTCAGTTGCTACCTATAGCATCAATAATGTTCAGTTACCATCTATAACAACAATTACGATCAGTTACAATCTACAGCAACAATTATGTTTAGTTACTATCTATAAAAACAATAATGTTCAGTTATAATCTACATCTATAGAAGATAATAATGCTTCAGCTAGTCAAGAAATTCTCCTAACATTATTAAAGCGGAAAGTTCATTGCGTTTAAACAACAGTCCGCCAGTACTCCTATCCTTAGCCTGATATATTCAGTTCACGCAATGCTTGTGCATTTCTACCAGATCAGTTTTCGTATCATCGTCCCATCTACGCCTATGTCTACCAAGCGTTCTGGGTTCTCTTCCAAATACCGCTAGGCATTTGCATTCTCCGCCATAGTGTCACAAGCTCCATCCGCCTTACTTTATCACCCGATTAATAGTTTACGAGGAGCAAAAATAATCAGGTTCCTCACTATGCTGTTTTCTCTAGCCTCCTGTTACCTCTCAGACGCGGTATATATCTCAGCGCCATATTATCGCCACATTATTGATCTACGTTTCTTGTAAGTGTGCGAGACCAAGTTTCAAACCCGTAGAGAACGTAACTGCACAAACGTCTTAACGATAACCCTGTTATTCATTTGGCAGCTTACAGTTTTACGCCGTTACGTCCTCATCTATTGCAACCCTCATTATAATGGTTCAACCAAACAGACCAAATAACAGCTCCGGTCTGTTGCCATGTTCTTTATCTCAAACTTCTACAAAAAAGTTACGTAGGATCTGGTGACTGCTCATGACCTAGTATAAGCGAACAAAATGTAAAAGTTCATATTCAAATGCCAAAGAAATTTTCAGAACCATATAAAATAACATATTTTAAACTCTACAAATATTACAGGGTGATCACAAAGTGACGCTAAATTTTTTTTTCCGAATGTTAAGGTAACTGTTAACTCTTAACAGTAAGAAATTGTCAACTATCATATTGGTAACGCATGTATGATCCAAACGTAAAGCCAACAGAAATTCCCAAAGTTGCGTACTAACGATCTGCCTCAGGATGGCAGAATATAGGCCGAAATATGTCGAAAATAATATTGTTAAAATAAGGGAAGGGTTTACATATCCTCTAGTGCAACCGAACAGTGTTTTTTAAAATATTATTCCACATTTACGCACGTAAATATCACTTATTTAAAAGACCGAATTGTGCTTATAATAGCAACTATGAAAGGGATTCCGCACTTATTGCAGTACTAAAGAGGCATGTACCAAATTTTGTGTGATAAATGTGAGACATAAAATTATACAGACTAAGTAATTATGCATGCCACTCATTTATCATTTTAATGTTGACAGCTATGCAACAGGTGCGTGTTCCGGTTTAGACTGATAATTATTTTCATCTCGTATTGAAAGCAGATCAGGTGTGAATTATCATTAAATTACCATAAAAAAATTTGCCTGATATTAATAGTTGGAAAAAAAACAGCAGAATATGAAGGTACAAAATATATTACAATTTACGGTCTAATTATGTACAGTTACTATGTTAAATAAAGACATTTTCATTTTAGATTATATAGCGTCCATTCAGATGCAATGTCCTCAGAGATGTTGACCAGGTAACTGAGAGGGGGCAGGTGTGAATTTAAAAGTATTATTCCAGTATGAAATTGAATAACTTATGATAAACTGCAGTGAATACTAATTATAATAATCACCAGCATTTTTAAGACTGTAACCAGCTGCACCATGATAGTTGTTTCTTGGGTTATTATGTGACGCTGTATCAAGTATAATTTTTGGAGCCATATATGAACGTTGTCATGAGTGATAAATAAGGGTATAAAAGACAAGTTGCTGATGTGTCCTTGTTTGCAGTTTCTTGTAACGGTACAGATCACGTATCCGCGAGGAGACGCTGCGTTACCAGTTTTGGAACCCGACGTTATGGGATAAGTCATTTGTTTCATTATGAAGGTGCAAAATATCCAATCTTCCTAGGACATTTAAGAATTTTGGGTTGAAATAAACATATTGTCTCGAAACATCGGGAACCTATACCCAATGCCGAGGACGTGATCTTTTTGAAAGCCGTGATGAGAAATTAGCTCGATAGGAATAAGTGAATCCTTGCAATATGGTTTAGCCGGTAGCTCGACTCACAAATTCTAATCTTGTCGCTGGCCACTTACGAATTCCTCCAAGGAACAGGTAGGTGTTATTGATTGAAAGTAGCGTCACTTAGCGACAAAAACGTCACAGGCTTCTTCTTACGCCTCCTCAAAAATCATCTGTTTGGGAGATTTAACGTCATTTCTTTCTTTACCGAATGTAGAATTTCTCCCGATGCAGGTCACAAATGATGTGCTTGCACAGTTCACTGCTTACGTGACGGCCGTTGCTGCTTTCATATTCTTATCTTCAGCCTGGCTACGTAACATCACACAGTAAATCTGACATGGCAAACAGTAATTGAAATCGGAAAGACAAACTTCGATCACACATGCGCAGAATTACTTGTCGAAAAGGAACATGGCTTTCTCAAACTGGCTAGTTCCTGCGTCATGGCAGAACGTTAATCAAACTACAGATACACGCAGTCTCATTTCGTAAATTGAAAGAAACTTAATTTTTGAAGGGATGTTTTAATCACTTGTACATATCGCAAAGTAACGAAAGAGAGGGTGATGATTATGCATGATAAAATGGACGTCAAAGAAAGTGATAACACGTTACATTGCTTGCTTTAGGATGATTATTTGTCTTCAGGCTAAGAAAATTGTCGCTGTCCTTACCAGGAAAACACATAGAGGAGCTAAGGTACAGCTCTACGTACTCCTAACTTCGACACTAGATGGAGGTAAGTGGTTAGCGTCAGGCCCCGGTTGTTTTATCCCCGGAGAAGAAACTGCGGTACCCACTGAGTAGGAGGATGCGTGGCTTTCAGAGATGATGCGAACGATTTAGAGAAATGAAGTATGCGTTGTCCGAGCCGCAAACTGAACCACGATTTATTGGACCTCCGTCATGGAATGGTTAAGATACCGATCATTATATCCTGGCTCATATGTCTATAGGAATTTCCGCCCCAAAATCTGATTACGACTGAATGTTTGTAAACTGAAGGACCTCTCGAAAACGAAGCAGAAGACTTTACCAGCCAGAAGCAATGCAGTCTATCACGTATTTTTAACTCTGTGGAGAGTTGGCAGCAAAATAAAAGTCGACCGAAGTGCAAGATTTTAAAATTTAATCTGCTATTACTAATATATACTTACTATCGGGTAGTGGTTATTACATATGGCTAAAGATGAAGTGTACACATGCGTTCAACAAGGCAATTTTATTTATGTAAGGCAGGTACCGACAATTCGATTTTAGAGCACAGCCCATCTGTATAGAAGTTACTGTTACAGGCACCTTTCAGCCACTATGAAGCTACAAGAAAATTAATGAATGTGAAATGGTCGAGAAATAAATCACTCTGTGCAGGCGCCAGGATTTACATTTTGGAAGCTAATAACCGAAGTCATTAATTTCATTCCTTATGCACATGTTATACAATGCACAACAAATGAACACACATTTTCAGGTAATACATCATTTTTATTAACCCAGTAGCCTATATCTGTTCTGTCTTAGTCATCATTATTACTTAGTTCTCTTACGTAAGTTTACATTTAAAATGTTTATTAAACCTAAGGGAAAAGCGCGCTGAATTTAATTAAACATATTACACATTTTAAATGGAAAACATAATTCATAAACCCAGCTGTGAAACTGCTAAATAAAACGTATTATTAAATGTTCCTTGTAATTATTTACGTATTGACAAGTGGGACTCAACATAAAGTTATGCAAAGTATAATAGTCAGTGTACTAAAGTGTTCTGCAGGTTCCAGTGTCTGTAAAAACACAAGTGTGTACCTCAATGAATGATCTCTTATTCCAACCGCTTATTTTAGTAATATCTAGAAACCTTTTTCCGGGCTTTGAAGGACTGCGTTCTTAGCCCTTATTTATACTGAAAAAAACGTAGGAATGCAAGACTAACATTGTACGTATAACGTAACACTGGGGCGTGTTCTTGCAAACATTGTCATAGTGGAAAAGGAACACGAGGGCAAGTATTACATATTCTGTGTGTGTGTTTGTAGCCTCAGGTATCCTGCATGCAATGCGCATGCACCATACTGTCATTTGGGTCCTGTCCGGCTCTGCAATATTTTTCCAAACAATCTCATAAATGGCACGATTTTCAGTAAAAAGGTACTCAACATAAAATGTGTGTTGACATTTTCTCTACAACTTTTGTCTTAAAAATTTATCATTATAGGAAGAATTGAGCAGATGTGATCAAAAATATATATTGTACTTCATGTAAAGCGCCCGTTATTACTGTTATATTTTAATGAAACTTAAAGTTTCCCTGACATATTTTTCGAAAAAAATAATCAGAAAGGAAATTTTATGAAAATCCTACTAGTGAAAGTCGAGTTGTTCCACGCAGACGGACAGACATACATGACGAAGCTAACAGTCGCGTTCCTCAATTTTGCGAAAGCGTATAAAAACAAACATTAGCTCAAAACCTTTCTATTGTCATCTGTTGTGAGGAATAAACATATGTATAGCTAATAACTGACTTCAGCTAATACACACCGCCGTAACTCCAGAGTTACAGCAGGGAGCAGCCGTTTGATTCCATACACGCTGCCCCCTCCCCCCTACCCGCCACCATTTGTTAAATATGTCTCTCTATCTCCTTATGTTCAAGGCTATAGCTCTGTAGAATTGCTGTCGACATAAGGCACAGTGTCCAGCTTCAGATAACAAATGGCTGAATATGAAGCACTGGCCGAATAATACTGACAAAACACCTGCGCATCCTCTCGCATCATCTACCACACATTCCACACAAGCCGTCCTGAGAAACAGGCCCTCCAGCTTGAGAATTCGGTGGCAAATTTCTAATCAACAGTGTTATCACCTCCTCAGTACACCCTCATACGACACTTCTGGAGAAACCCTACAAAACAAGGCTGCTGGGTATAAATCCGGTGATCTTGAAGGCCAAGTATTTGGAGCTTCACCTCAGCTAACCAAAAACAATTAACTATCTAACGTTAAAATTATGTTCTTAACCATTTTTTCCTGCTTTACCTAAAACAGAGCTATGCAGGACACAAGATACTCGTAGGTATGAACAATGCTTACACGTTGTAGTCAGAAAGCCTAAACAGAGTCTTTGCGCTGCTTAGATAATAACAGTACAGGCAATGGACGTATAAAAGAAACACAGAGGCGTGTTCGCGTAACTTTGTTACCATCGAAAAGCAAGAAGTATTACATATTCTGAATGTGTAATCTTAGTTATCCAGCATGCCAAGCGCTTGCGCAACATTATGTTGTTATCTGTGGCATGTCTGGCTCTACCATTTCCTCCAACATTATCTCATAAGCGGCAAGAATTTGGGGAAAAAATTATTATACAGAAAGTGTGTTTTTTTTTCTACTACGTTAGTCTGAAACATTTCTCGAACTTAGAAGAGTCCGCAGAGATACTGTCACAAATGCACACAGATTTACACTTAAAGTTCCCGTCACTCTTACCACACTTTAATAAAACTTGCATTTTCTGGGCAGATTTTCGAAAAATACTCGAATATCAAATTGTATGAAAATCCGTCCACTGGGAGCAGAGTTGCTCCATGGGGGTGGGCGGACAGGCGGACAGACAGACATGATGAAACTAATAGTCGTTTGCGTTGTTTTGCCAATGCACTTGATAATAATAATAATAATAATACAAATTAAACAAACAATATGTGACAGTGAACTGGATTTATTTGGTGCAGAACACGGTACACCCTAACGGTGATGGCAGACAGCACCTGCGAGACTAAATGCTAGTGCTCTACTTATTTACCGAAGCACAAAGTTTCGTAGCTCAGACCAACGTAATCTTCAGATGAACCGCAGTGAGAAGTTCAAATTTTGCAAGAACGTAACAGGACTTGTGAACCTAAACTACGTTACTAACCGCAAAAAATATATTGCTATTGGCAGTCCGAAGCAGCATGTAAGCGCTGGGATCAATAAAATGCGTGTAAAACTTACAATATAATTGTGATCTCGGATCGTTCCGATTCAAATATAATATTTATTAGTGAATAAACTTATAATGAAGGCTGTGACTTCCCCAGTTTGCAGCGTGTGTACCTAGTTATGCTAATAAGCTTTCACACATCCTCTACCTAAAATATCACCCTATTTCCAGCACTAAAAAACAACCTTCTAAGCCGTACAAAACCAAATTACTCTTAAATTTCTTTCTTGCCTTTTCTATATCTAACAGCTACAACGTTCCTTGCAGTTAATTCTATTTTACTATTATTATTGATCGTCTCAACTGGGCTGATTTACAAAAACACGAAAATATTTAAATTTATATATGCATGGAAGGCCGGTACAGTGTCCCCGCGGTCTAAGGCGTAGGTCTTCGGCCTCTCGTCTGCTATGGTTGTGGGTTCGGATCCCACCGGAAACATGGATGTCTGTTTGCTGTAAGTGTTGTGTGTTGTCAGGTAGAGGTCTCTGCGACGAGCTAATGACTCGTCTAGAGGAGTCCTACCGAATGTGGCGCCTCGTTATGTGTGTTCTAGAAACCTGACCCAGTGGGGGCTGTTGAATCAAAAACAAAAAATATGCATAGAAGATGCCTCTGGAAACTCATTCTGCACACAAATTTTATGACTCACTTAACAGATATACTACGGGCAGTTATATAAAATACTACAGGCAGGTATATAAAATTTATTTTGAAACAATTCTATTTACTGTGCAAATAGAAACTTAAAATATCTTGAAGTCGTCGCTGTTATGGATTTGTTAAGCAGCGTAAGTTGGTAGTCACTCACCGATGTTTCAGAAAAGCTTTTCGCTCCCTTTTACAGGTGTCAATTTTTGTACTGTTTGACCATGAAGATGGAAGTAATAGGCTGTCCCGAAACGTACGCTGCGTAACAACTCAGAAGAGCGAAAAACTCACTACACTTCGTCGAAAGCATGATATCTCACATTAAATTATCGTCTCAGTTTCGTAACACTTGCCCTGATATTAATGCTGTGATCAAATGATGTCGAGCTTAATTAAATTATACGTAAGTTCATGTTGAAGTTTGATGACTGTTATGTTTACCAACCACATACTCAATTAACCTATTAAATTTAATGAAGAGGATGAATATCACATCCGTTTAAAAAAAATCGATTAATTCTGGAGGGGGTACGCTCCACTTGAATAAATGGAACCCAAATAATGTTCATTCTATGCGCTGATAAGGCACAGAAATATCTTCCAAACGTGTTTGTTCAAAGATTAGTACATTCAAAACAAAATTAGCAAGTTACATTAAAGTTCCAATTATGGTAATTGAATCATACGCGCTTGCTGTCACTATAAAATCTGAATATTCTGCATGTGAATGGGGGTGCATGGCCGAATTTTCTTCTGATGTATTCAGCGATTAAAGGAGAACTTCATCAAGAGGCCACAGCATCGCATTAACTTCGAATCCAAATTATTCTTAAAAGCTGAGATGAAATTACATATACATACAAAACATAACCCACCTACATAATCGCCAAAGACCTCGACGCTTTCTGTGAGTTCAAACAATTACTTTTAAGCATTTCAAACCTACCTCTATTCCAGTGCACCGTCGTGTTCATGTGTTATGCGTAAAAACCTCAGTCCTAGTGAACAAGAATAAATCCAGCTATCTTCAAAGCTACTTTTACTGATCCTACTCTTTATAACATGGGGTAGGGGGTGGAGAAGTTTGATTAAGCACTGCGCTACAAGCCGGAAGGCCGTAGGCTCGATTCCGGATGCGGTTATTCGGATTTTTTATTTACCTAACCCTTCTGTAGGCGATATGGCACTGGTCGACTCACCCTCTAATAAAAATGAGTACCGAAGTGTTGGGATTATGTTGCCACCTACATGTGCCGATTGTCTACAAATTCTGGCAGCCCAACCTGTCGGACTCCTGACAGTCCGTCCAGGACTGTATACCGTAGTGACTACACAGCAGGGTAGACAACTGAGAAACAGTTCGATTTCCGGAAGGGGCAACAGATTTTTCCCTTCACCAAAGCATCTGGACGGGCTCCGGGTCAAACCCGGCTTCCTATTCAATGGGTACAGTAGACATTCCCTGAAGTTACGGCGGCTGGAGCATGAAGGCGACCTTTCACCTCCAACTAAACACTAAATGGAACTTTATGTAAATCCGACACTTCTATGTACCTGTTTATTTTACATCAATACAAAAAAGCTAGGATATGCGTAGAGAAGAAAACCAACTGGTTGCTACTGAAAGATTTATTGCACTTATAATCTGCTCAACATGTTTCGGGCACTTATATGACCATCATCAGGAGCTCGAAACTATACTTGTCTTATTACCGCATATGGTGTGTAATGCCTTGGTTGCTGGTGGTCGGCGGTCAGGTGCAGGGCAGCAGGCTATGCGGGCTGGTCGGCGATCAGGAGCAGGGTAGCAGGATATGCATGCATAGCCTGCATAGCCTGCTGCCCTGCACCTGACCGCCGACCACCAGCAACCAAGGCATTACACACCATATGCGGTGATAAGACAAGTATAGTCTCGAGCTCCTGATGATGGGCATATAAGTGCCCGAAACATTTTGAGCATATTATAAGTGCAATAAATCATTCAGTAACATCTACTTGGTTTTCTTCTCTACGCATATATAACGATGCACGGACAAACATATATCAAAAGCTAGGACACTCATATGATGAACTAGAACGCTAAGAATAAATACAGCAAAATGACGTAGGGCGTTACGTGGTAAAGCAACCACGTTGAAGCTGCCATAAGAAAGGACCCTGATCACAAGTTTATAATCAACTTTGACAAGTCTACGATATTCCCTAACTTTAAAAGAAACTAAATTTTCAAGACAACGGTAATGTACTCCGGTCAGGGCAAACATTCCTTTCTCAATAAAAGTCACAAAACAAGAAAAGAATTTAAAGAGCTCATATAAATAAAGGCTTTCCGTGTAGGGTCATTCAGTAACACCAACAGTGCAGAACACTGAATCTAAAACTTTTGACGAGATTTAGGTTGTAAACTATGTTAGGTTTACGCTGAACATTCCTGGGAAATCGCCTCGCCTCAGTCGTTTTCCGCGGTTTCTCTCAGTTCATTTAAGCCGATTTATTGGTAGGTCTAGTGTGTTCCAGCAAACTACCACCACTTTCACACTTCCGAAGGCCATAAACTAGAACCTCGTGCGTAAAAACCATTCTATCATTCCTTACAGAACGTGTATGAGCCCACTGTTATGGTTGCAAACTATTCGTCTGGATGACATAATTTTATACGTGATGCTCCTTTGAACGATGTAGTCATGGAGATGATCTAACAACAACTCATTTTACTTCCGTTGACCTTTCTTTCCCTCTGGTATCCTTTTTCCTACATCTCCATCTCCTTATATTCTTTTCTCCTTTTCTTCTCTCAATTTTATCTCCTACTTCCTTTCGTTCACGCTGTACTGTAATTTCTCCTCTTTCCCCTACGTCAGCTTCATTCGTTTAATCAATTTCTTCTCTTCATCGTTCTCAGGCGCGTTCGCAGATTGCGAAAAGCTATTACTATTAGCTTCACCATGTCTGTCCGTCCGTCTGCACAGAACAACTCGGCTATCACGGGACGGATTTTCATGAAACTTCATATTTAAGCATTTTTTCAAACGTGTGTCGAGAAAATTAAAGCTTCGTTAAAATCTGACAAGAATAACGGATACTTTACATGAAGACCTACGCACATTTATGAAAATATCTCGCTGAATGTTTCTCATAATTAGAAATTTTTCAGACAAATTTGTAGAGAAAATAAAAACACATAATTTACGTTCAATAACTTTTTTTTCGTAAATCATGCAATTTATGAGATAATGGTGAAAATTTAATAGGGCGCATGTTCTTTGCATGCTGGATAACCAAGGATACAGATACACACACACACACAATATTTAACATTCATTTTTTTCATGGCAACAATGTTTTCGTTTCCTGCCTCATTGTCATGCTATACGTACTAGCGTTATGACCCGCAAAACTACGAGTCAATGGTCACATCAGGGGGTGGTTATAAGGAAATGTTGACAGCAGTCATCATTCATAGCACCAGATGAATGCACACAGCCTGCAATTCATCACAACGGCAGTTAGCTTACTCTATTACACATCATCTCTCACGCAGCTCTAAACGTACAGAGACATTTTAATGGAAGGCATAATGTACCATCGGTTACAGATTGTGATGCTTACTTAACATTTAACCGTAAAACTTTGGTGCTGTAAAGAACTGGTTTTATAAGAGAATGAATACTATTCCGTTGCAGTAATATACACACAAAGATTGCCTGCTTTATCACACCGTTTGCGACCAACAGAAATTTTTAATGGGAACACTATACTGCCACAACAGCTACTAACTGTGGACATACCACACAGATGTTACACAGAAGTTCTTATGATTCGTGTTTTATTATGTTCCAAGTAAAATTAATCACATGGTTACCAAGTTTATGTTTCCTCATGTCCTATAATGGAAAAAGACAACACAAAAGTTTCAAAAATCTGTCACCATGCAAATCTGAAGACCATCGTACAAGATTGCACTAAAATAATTAGCATGTTAACATTTCGTGCGTGGGAAACTGAAGAAGCAGACGATGAGACAGATGAGTGTGACGCAGAATAGCTCAGTTGTTGCAGTGACTGCGCTACAGGATACAGGATCGGAAAGTGGACCGGCAAGGAATAACGACTATTCCCTTCTCAAAAGGGTCTAGACCGGCTCTGGGCACACCCAACATCACACTTTAAAAAAAGTTGAGTTTACAATGATTAGCTCTCCGAAGATGAAAATGAATCTATATTATTACACGAACGTAAAGTTTCAGTTCGTACTTCACGTAAGACTCAGATGTTTCCACTAGCAGGGTCATGCTGTGAACGTTCAAAAGGGCAAGAAGCGCATTATTGCAAAAAAAAGGGCTGAATGCATAACTGTAGTATGTGTACAACATGAAGAGCTTTTATTTTTAGCCCTGGCGGTAAATATGATAACAACTAGGCCATAGAGAGTTGAAATAATTGCACTGGGACAAAAGAACAGAGAAGAAAAGACAATCTGACTTCGACCTTCTTAGCAAGGTCTACTGAACAAGCCACCCTATGAAGTTCTTTTCATAGACTTCATTTTACCAAACTCCCAGCTTCTCTCTTTGATCTCAACCATTTTGAACTTCACTGCACAAATACGTTTTCGTTGCGTCTCTATAAAAAGTTTGAGGTTTTGTGCATAATTTCAGTTTTTAAAAGAAAAAGGAAATCGATTATTGCTCTCCTTTCGCAGAGATTTTTCCGTTTTCTCTTGAATTCCCATGGAAGTCGCTTTTCATTACGGCGCTCTAAAGTTTCAGCGGTACGGCTCACTTTTGGAATACGATGTTCCGCAGTCGGTGGACCCTGCAGCCAAACGCCTAAATTCCAGTGAGCGGTCATGCGGAGACTGTGTGGCTCACACCACAAGTAACTGAAGTGGTGGGGTCCTTATTCTTGAATCTTGAATTTCAATGAATTTCGTGCACTGCTCAAGAAATTTCAGGATAGAACAAGACTACAGCAAAACCACCGACACCACACGTCGGAAAGTTCCCTTTCAAGGGTAAGAATTCTCAGTATCGCTAATACTAGAAAACAAGACAGGCAATGTGAGCATAAATGTAACACCGAGGCGCGTTCGAGTAACCACTGTTGCCGAGCAAAAGTCTAAGTATTACATATTCTGACTGTGTTTTTGTAGCCTTAGGTATCCAGCACGCAATGCCTATGTGCCATATTGTCATCTGTGGCCTGTCCCGTTTTACAGTATTTTCCACGTTATCTCAAAAACGGCACGATTTTGGGGGGGGGGGTTACTATACATAAACTGTGTTTTCATTTTCCGTACAAATTTCGTTCTCATTCTAAAATTAATTCAACGAAACATAATCATAAATACACATATATCTTCGCATAAAGTGCCCATTTTCTGATCAGATTTTAATGTAACTTCAATTTTCTTGACTCATTTTCGAAAAATAATTAACCCTTGTCCTGCTAACTTAGAGAATATGGTGAGCTCCTAATAATGCTAGCAAATGGCAGATGGGGTTTAATTCGGCGTTTTGGTTAAATATTAAATTTAATGAAAATCCGTCCAGGGGGAACCGAGTTGTTCAGATGGACAAGCAGACAGACAGACAGACAGACAGACATTACGAAGTTAACATTCGCTTTCCGCAATTTTGCGATCGCGCCTAATAAACACTGGCAGCCGGGAGGCAAGAATAATGGTGCGGCATAAAGAGTGCAGGAACTTGGCTAAGAAAGTAGGATGTTCACATTACAATATACCTACTTATTATGAAGACTGATGAACAAATGACACAAATTATTCCAAGTGGCTAGAAGAACTAATTTTTAATTTGTATGCTATAACTGCCTTCAAGTATGTTTTAGGAAGACTTTTCGTGAACGTTTTAGCCATCTTTACTCCATCACCCCGTTATTTCTATGTTCCAGAAAAAATAAATTTCCTCATATTTATAAATAATTTTAGTAGCAGGAATAAATTTCCTGTCGACTTCAGACTGTACAACGACAATACATTTTTACTATTTTTTTTTTAACGTTGTGCCCTGCATTTTGCTATCTATAAAGTTCATACACCAACAAATGCTCGCTTTATTAAACTTGATAAAGTTCTAAAATTTCCATTGAAAATCATTCGAACTTGCTCCTACATGTTTCGGTCTTTAAGCACGACCATCATTTATTCTAATATAACTAAAGCTAGGCTCTAATGAAGGCTCCCTGATGATGACGGTGCTTAAAGACCGAAACATGTAGGAGCAGCTGGAGAGATTTTTAAAGTAAACTTTAGAACTTTATCAAGTTTAATAAAGATTGCATTTGTTGGTGTATGAACTGTACACATTTTTACTACTTTTAACATCAAAATATTATTTATTATTCGTAATATAAATTTATTAATTTTTATCGCCTTTATGCAGTGTATTTACCCTCTTCTACGTGAAACCAACCACGTTTCTTTGGTAAGTAATGTTGTGGCTGTTCTGTGGTTATTTTGTATGCTACATGTAACTTCCATTCCCACACGAAGGTTTTGTACTTCTACATTAGTACTTTCCGCAGTATGTGCGTAGTGCCCAATATTGCTGTTTTCTTTTATACTACTACTACTACTACTACTACTACTACTACTACTACTACTACTACTATATTACTACCACCACCACTACTATCACCGCTACTGCTACTACTACTACCACCACCAATGCTACTGCTACTACTACTACTACTACTACTACTACTACTGACACTTGTGCTGCTAATTCTGCACGTTAATACGTACCTACTGAATTGAACTGAAATCATTTATAATCGTAAAGATAATCATTACGACCAGAAGTTCAATACATAACTTGTTTGGTATTGGTAATTTCAGTTTAATAAGAGACTATCTAATAATCTTATCGTTTGAGTTCTTGTTACTTTGTTAGTTTAGCCTTTTAGCTATGCAGGATAAAGTAATTGTTGATGTCTAGATGTAACTTCATGTACAGACCTACATCCGTCCATGGCGTCTATCACGTCTGATTATGTTTCCGGTAGAGTTAAATAATTATAAATAATGAGACTCTCTGGGAGAACATTCACAACTACGTACCTATGTATTTATGTATATGTATAAACATATATGTTCTACCCGCTACAAACAATGGTCCGCCAAGACGACTGTTTATACTATCAAACTAACAATTTTCTCCAAACACACTTAACTTGGTCGACAAGACACACGTTTCGGCGTTTCATGCCCTCCAAAGTTGCTACGATGGACATTCATCAATCTTTTGTGCAGAAAAAACAATCACGAAAGCTAAAAACGCAGACCACATACATGAGTTACAGTTTGCAAGTGTGTAGCAGTTCATGTAACGATTCTTTCAACAGCCCAAACTGTATAGCATCGAAACAAAGAATTAGTGAATAATCATTTGGAAAGACAAGAGATAAAATGGCCGTGACCTTGTTTGTAACATTATACTCCTGTTCTTAAGAGGGGACTGAGGAAAACAACAATAAAAAATTTCAGCTGTCAGCCCTTCAAACTGCTGCCTTCCATGCGCAATGCAAGTGCACATACCAGACAACCGCGACATTACGTCGACTGGTAACACAACGGAGGGTGGAAGAAGATGCATTTGCCGAATTCCTGCGAAAACCGCCAAAGACAGGGAAAGAGAATGCAGTGAATGTGTTCAAAACATCAAGGGAAACGCCTCAAATTCACGTTACGCAGTGAAGATATAGAAGAAGGAATTTAAGTGGATTGGAGATTCCAAGCAAATTTATCTCGGGAAATGTTCGAAGTGTAGACTGTAAGTGGGTCAGGTATTAAACTAAGTTCTCGAATTCCACAGGTAATTAGAATCATTCACAAATTCACAGATACTTCACGCAAGTTCTTAAGTCTTCCAAGTCTACAAAAGGCAATAGAATTTCACTGCTGTTTTCAGGAAGAACCCTTTAAAGCACAGTAGTTAAGAGCAACACCTGATATAAAACTAAGATAAGAAATTTTAATCAGAAAGTGCATTTATGCATTCAGGTAAGATTTCAAAATTATAAATGATTATTACATGAACAGTATTAATTACTGCATATTGAAACATAATAAAATATCCATACACAATGTTCGTTATCATTTGACCATGGTAAGTTGATATGATACAATTTTAGGTCAAAATTCATTTTGAGGTCATTGATTGTACGAAATTCATGCCGTCGACCAAACTTTTTTGGAATATGCACGAAAAATACAAATAAACCTGATTGTTACGAATGTATGAGTAGTCCTTGGGCGGTTGACATTGATATATTTTGTTAATTACTTTTCTCAACGAATAAGCATTCTGGTTCTTGTGAATTACAAACTGAATTAGTATTTTAACCCGAATGCCAGGCTTCAGACAGTTCATTCTAATGACAAATGATTGCTTTTTGGAATATATGAACATGCTTTGCAAGGCACGATTTCTCTGTTTAAAGCTTTATTTAGGAATGACAAATTTATCATTTTCTTCCTATTGTTTCAATTACATCCCATATCAAAGCATATTTCAAACAGAAGTTTTAAGTCATTCCAAGATATACATTTATACATCATCCAGCATTCTGCACAAAAATAAATTTAGGGAAATTAAGAAAGTTTATTTCGAAATTCATGAAAGGTGTGCGTAATATTGGGACACAGTGAATACAATTAAATTCACTGAACTGTTACATATTTAGATGCTTTACGTGCAATGAGATTTAATCTAAACCTTCAAATAGTTGCCACTTGCAGACGGACATAAGGAACTTCAAAATTATATTTTAATTTTGTGCACTTTCAACAGAACCCATAACAAATACATATTGATGTAACGGGTGTTACAGCTGAGTGTGTGATAAAAACTAGTATACCATGTGTCTGAAGCAAGAACCTTGAGACCCAACTGGGCACACGGAAGGCAAATCTCTCGTAATTCACTACCAAGCCCAAACTTACACACCAAAAATGTTAACGGAATGGTATTAAGTACTAATGAAGAATAATTTGTTCTAATTTCTTTCAGTTTAAAGTAATGACGTAAGTTAAACGACACTGAAAATTACAATGTTGCAAATAAAATAATCAAAATACAAAAGTGTGGATGTAAATAAAACCTATTTGATGGGTTTCATTCACCGGATTTTAAATGAGGTACAAGGTGACTCAGGGACCGATTTAAGTTTGGAAGCTGCTGTACTCGGAGATGTGACGCTGTCAACACCACAAACACTGAAATCCTTACAGATGTCGCCGTGAGAACGAAAAACATCACACGGGACAAAATTGTCATATTGTATAAGACAGAATATTGGCCGTGAGTATGGAACCCGAAACCTGAATCTCGCGTTTCATTGCGTAACTAGCGCACGTTCTGACCCTTTACAATTTCTCTTTAGCTTTTTTTCCTCTCTTCAATTTAATGTTCGCACACAACATTTTTTCAGTATTCATCTATATACTCTTTTCGGTGTTTGTACTGCATTTCCTCAAAACGGTGCAATGAGGGCAGTAAGCAAAATATATTTCGGCTCAGCAAAGTTCATACCATGAAGGTTCCACTTCATTGCAGGGTGAGGAATGGTTGGTGGAGAAGAGGGGTTAAATTTCGGCCCCATCCTCACGGTAGAATTTTTTTATGGTAACACACAACAGCGATAAGGTGGATTCTATAAACTTGAATGTAATGCTCCACCAGTTTTTATCCGAAGCAATTCCCAGAGCTCCAAGCCAAATCCTTTCGATAATACGTAAACGGATATAATATACTATCTTCATAGTGTCGAGTTTTGTTCCTTAAAGTTCCCATAAAGATATTTCCTAAGCTTAGTGAATAGTAAGAATGGTACCGCTGCTTCTTCCACGGTGGTAAGGCGGAAAGGTCGTGAACGTGACCACTAACCTCCGCCTAGTTCCAAGGTTAAGAGTGTATACAGACAATGTGTCTGTCAGAATGGCGTGAATTTCCTTCGGCGCCTTGCCTTGCAGAAAAAAAAACTTGATGACAGCTAGCGTACCGATGTTGTTGAAACGGCGCGCGTCCCTGACATGCTTCCGAGCTTGCTTCCTTCCTGGTCGGGCTAAGGACTTATCAGCATCCCGGTATTGGCATTCTACCATAAGCCATCATATCGTGCATGGGGACTTTAACTTTACTTTTAAGAAACAGTAAGGCTCATGTATTCGCAAAGTTCCGGGATTGGACACTGTTCTCCGTCCATATACACCAGTCTACATTAAAGAGTCTACATCTATAAGATTCATTGCAATATTAAAATCCCGCATACAGCCACAAACATTTCCAGAACTGTCTCTTCTCTGAAGTCTAATGACTTAAATATTACAAGAAATGTGCAATTTTAGAAGCAAGAAGTTCAAGTAAGTGTGGCAGAAAATTTCATCTTCGAAAACACCCTTCAAAATTCAGTTAAGTTTGGTAACAGCAGTTATGAAGGAAAGATAGAAGGAAGGGTAGAAGGGATAGTAAGACAAGGAAGAGGACGTAAGTAACTACTGGATGGCTTTAAGGAAAGAGAAGAAACAGGAAATTTAAAGAGAAACACTAGACAGCAGTGTGGAGGACTCGATTAGGAAGAGGTTACGGACCTGTCGTGAAGCAGAATGCAGAGTGAATGAAATGAAATGAATGAATACTCGTAGTTACCACTAACAGTACCTCAGTGGGTTCATTTCAACTCACCCTGATTTATATAAAACTCGAATAAAAGCTCAACACGTTTCTCAAATACGGTTTATCATGGAATTAACCAGTAGACCTCATACAATTGTATGATATTCACTTTGAATATTTTTCCTTACTTAAATATTTAAGGAGACGATTCCAGTGGCCGCGCGTTCTAAGGACAGGGTCTACGGCCGATCGCTTGCTGGGATTTCTGGTTCTAAACCCGCCGGGGGCATGGATATTTGTCTCCGTGACTGTACAGTGTTGTCAAGTATAGGTCTCTACAACGGGCCGATCACTTATCCGGAGAAGTCATACCAAGTTTGTAGCGTCTAACTGTGTGTGACACAGGAACCTCATACAGGAGGCCTATACCCACTAGGGCTGTCGAGCCATTAAAAAAAATGAAGGAAATGACAGGAAATGTTTGTAAATAAACCAACTTGACGCACAAACTTTTCATGTATGTTTATTTCTATTCTCTCCATGTTTCGGGCAAATATGTGCCCATCATCAATCAATCAAACAATCAATCAATCAATGCGATACCTGCTATGTCACTGTGTGGAAGACCGTCTGGTATTCAGGTATGCATACCAGACGGTCGTCCACACAGAGTGACACACCTGCATACCAGACGATCGTCCACACAGAGTGACATATACCAGGTATCGCAATGACACAGTTAATTCGCCTGATTATGGGCACATAGTTGCCCGAAACATGTAGAGAACAGAAAAAACATGCATGAAAAATTGATGCGTCAAGTTGGTTTATTTACAAAGATTATACTAGGATGCACGGTCAACAAGGCACAAAAAAAGAAGGGAAATGCATTTTTGTGAAGTGTACAATAGTGGGATATATGTAATGCTATGAGCTTCGTTACATTAACATTCGTAACACTGTGCATATCTGCATGAATATAGTAAAGGGGAATAAATTATGCTAAATGGCAGAGGAAGATATCGTATTTTTATATACTTGTTTGCCATTCCCAGAAAAACAGAATATGACTTCAAGGCGTTACGCTTCTCCACAAATCACAGCCCACGCACAACGTGTACATTTAAAGTACATGTCACACATAATTTAATTCGTTTGTGTCAACGTCCATGATTGCAATGGGTACCAGGTCTTTCCTGGAGGTAAAGCGGCCGGGGCGTGGCGTTGATCACCCACACCCATCTAGCCCCAAGGTTAAAGAAAGAGTAGAGCTATACTTCTACTTCCCCTTTGGGTATTCATGACTTGTAGGGTGACCTTTACCTTTACCAACGTCCTTGATTCGTAAGCCGCTCATGCACTGGGTGGAAAGTTAACGCACGTCAGCATCTTGGAAGCCGAGTAAAGGGAATATAGGATCTGTAAATAACATTCCGTGAGAAAAAAGAGATGTGTGATCAGAATAATTTCACGTTTTAATTTTCCTTCATGTACCTTCGACATATTCCTAAGACCCGGACGTAAGTTAGTTTTTTAATCAGGAGAACAAACTTTTGAATTAAATATACTTTATCCACTACGTCTCCTGAATTTTCTACCCCTTACTTGATAGCTTAGCACAGTTTGGAGATGGTGTTCTGGAAGATGAGGCAAATTAATTTACGTCCTCTATTTCCAGGGTAATCGTGACACGAATTATTATGTGCGGACGAGAGCGGAAACACCCAAAATATTTTAAAGCCTGCAAGCAGTCTAACTAATCTTTACATAATTCCATACTGCAAATTAATGCATTAAAATATCATGTTTCACATCCTAGTTAACACCTCAAGCACTTTTGTAGATACACTTGCATTTTTAAATTTGATTTTAACTTGTATCTCAGGAAATTGGAAAGGGTATGTAGTCAAACACAACTATGTCAATTAAAGTGTATTTAATGGCGATACAACTACATGTTTCGGCCTTTACTAGCCATCTTCAGGTTGTATTCAAGAGAACTTAAGGTCCTACTACATACATTGTGCGCGCACGTGGTGCAGAGATCTCTACATAGGGCCCCATTGCGTAATGTAACGGGGATGACACACTTCCTAGATTTTATCTCAGGAGTTTATACGAACACAAGTATCCTGAAATCAAAAAGGCCATTCGGGGGGCAAAATCCACAATATTTCGAGAATAAATGCCGTTTAGGAGCTAATGTAACAAGACAGGTTATGTACGTATAACGCAATATCGAGACGCGTTTGCCTAAAGATTGCTTCCGTGGAAAAGCAGAAAGTGTTACATAATCCAAGTGTGTGCCTATACACTTATGTATCCGGCATGTAAAACGCTTGCACCGTATTCAAGGTCCCATACACTCTAAGTTAAACTGTGCAGTTTAGCTGTGTAAAAAACTGCACGAAAAACTGAATTGAATGTTCTCTGCTACAACACAGGTTTTCCATCAAGTTTGACAGTTTTTTGTTAGTTCTGTTTCCTCCTTTGCATGCGACTATGGTGGATAAAAACAAAAAAGATCCGTACGCCTCAATGAATGCAGTGTTCGCCTCTCTTTTATTCATTTTGGAAGGTTGAGTGCCTTGAGATGATGCCATCGTGGTGTCGGAAAGTAAAGCGAGGAAACTGTGAGATTCCCTGAGTGAATTGCGCAGTTCTCTGTGTGAAAGACGACTAGAAAGGACAGTTCTGAGGCCTGCGCCACTGTCTGTCAAAACTGCGCAGTTTACTTAGTTTTCCGGTCAGGTATGGCGTCACACAGTAAAATCGCTCGGTTTAACTGAGAGTGTATAGCGCCCTTTATATTGTCATCTGTGACTTCATCGGCCCTACCATGTTTTTCCAGAACATCTCATGCACGGTGCGATTTTTGGAAGAAAGCTATTGCACACAAAATGTGTGTTTTTTCTCTACATCTTTTGTCTGAAACATTTTTTTATTCGAAGAAGATCTGGGCGATATATATATATATCTTTATATAAAGTACCCATTATTCTTGTCATATTTAAATAAAATTTGAATTTTCTCGGCAAGTTTTCGAAAAGCACTCAAATATAAAATTTCACGAACATCTGTGTGGTGGGAGCCGAATTGTTCCATGCGGACAGACTGACGGACAGGTAGACAGACATGACAAAGCTAATAATCGTTTTTCGCAAATCTGCGCACGGGCCTAAAAATCGCACATCAATGCAGCCTTTTATGCAGAGAGACAGACAATATATGATGTCATACATTTATTGAAACGGAATGTGTAAAATTTTAACACATTTTTAACAGTGTGTAATGAAGACAGTAGGTACTATCTCGATGGACTATCTGCGAAAAATCAAGGGGTCTATAACAACCATTTATTGCGCACAAAAATCGAGAGGCACCTGACAGGGTAGATGTGTGATCCGGCAAGAGACATGTATTTTGCAAATGAGTTGTTTATGATTTCTATACATGATTAGCACTCGTGTTCTGTGATTGCCAACATAAATTTATTACCGCCACAGTTCTGAACTCACACAGAATATTCTATAGCGTCACCAGTGGTATTTCATTAATGTTAAATTGCAGCACAGTTTAGATCGCAATAGTCCTGCCATCTAAGAGTCACGGGTTTAATCTTCATGTTTACGCCGTGCATCATCAACATATAAACATTTTATTGTCCAACGTATGCACACTTATGTAATTCGTAGATACAATAAAAATTATAAAATATTTAAAATTACTCCAACATGTTTCCGATCACAGAGGATCCGTCATCAGGGAGCCTTGTACAGTACTTGGCTAAAATTACAAAAATGGTTCCATCGTGTCCGTTGACATGGACATGGTCGGCGTTATGGCAGCATATGCTGCCATAACGCCGAAAGAACTTGTTGCCTAGTATAAAGAATAAGAATGAAATTATAACAAACCAAGTTGATCAGTGCGAACTAGTTCAAGTCCTGATTAAAACACTTGAGATATCAACAGCTAGGTGCTCTTAGATATTCAGGTTATAAAACGTAAAAATGTAGTGTTGTCCCTGTCCACGCCATGATAGCATATAGAGGGAGTGGATGTACATCTCCGCCCTTTCTTAACGACGGCATTACTTGGAAGTTCGTGATCAGTCTCGCATAAAAATGTCTTTACAAAAACACTTTACGCCCTAGAAAGAGCCGCTGGCACCCACTGAATAAGAGTTTGGCTTGGCCCTAAAGCCGTACGCTTCAGAGAAGAGATAAATCTCTTGCCCCTGTCGGGATTCGAACCCCGGATGTTGCAACCAGTAGCCTATTAATTGTACTCACTACGAATTTGTGAAAATTCTTTAAGCTGCTTCAAATTTGAGTTTAATTTCAAAATTTTGTGAAAACGGTGAAGAACTTTTGAGTCCCCTTAAAGCTGGAAGTTTCCTTATGAGTTGGTTCTGTACTGTCGGGGTTTGGTGGATTGCTAGGAAGCTTGTCAGTCAGTCAGTTAGTTACACAGTTATTCAGTCACTTAATGATCTTGTTCATTATTGAGTGAAGGCTCGCCATGCACTTAGATATTTAGCTACTTGACAACGCAGTACGTGATACCTGTCGGCTCCTCAAACCTTTAGCTCAAGGTACAGTCGGCTACATCTGCGATGAACAAAATTACACAGCAGATTATTTCCTAATATTTCTGTCTTACCCTGCAAGTATCCAACAAAAAGTGCTCCATTCCCCTCCTTTACCACACGCACTGCGGGCCAACTGAAAGTCGCAGTAATAACGTTGTCAGTATCACGTCACCCTTATAAGCAGCCAGTCAGGGAATCACTGTCTATGCTTGCAAACGAGTGTCGCAATGCGTCATCACAGCATTAATTTGTATTTAATAACACATTGGTGATGTGCAATTTAGAGTACTACGCCTGCTGTATAGATAGCTGACTAGTAGCCTGTTCACCATCACTTCGCGGGCCATTCATACAAATAGCTCTTAAACACCTCATGAATAAAGAAGCTTTGCCCATTTCGAGGATGGTAATTGGGAGATTGTTATGAGCCAGGATGACCACGTTCACTTCACAGTTCCGTAAATTTAGTGGCTAATAGATATTTATTTTAAAATATCACGTAGAGGTTTTCAATACAGACTTGCGAGATCGAGAAGGTGTAGAGGAAAACGATAAAGGAGGAAGCTGAAATAGTGGAAAAGCCGGACAGAGGTTAAGGAAATAGCTGGAAACAGTGTCCGCTGACATTGCTTCATGGAGGTCGTGTGCACTAAAGATGAGAAACATGAAATTTGACTGACAGATATAAAATTTGTCATTACGATTCCCATCATGAGCTGGGATAGCGCAGGCGGTACAGCCAGTTACTGCAAGCTGGACGGTACGGGTATCGCATCCCTGTGGTGGCGAGATTTTCCGCACCTGTTCAGACCAGTCCTGGGATCCACCCAACCTCCAACACAGCTGGTACTGGGTCACTGTCGTGAGTAAAGTAGCCGAGGCGAATATTTTGAAGCACCATTTACAATTGCAGATTCAGCATAAGGATCAACATTCTTTGTAGCAAGAGGATTCCACGGACTGCATGTAATTACTGGAACAACATTCATGACTACATGCCTTCTACGACACACAACACTACACTTCTCATCAAATCATCACTTAGGATTTGAAGCAGCAGCTTGATACTGACACTTCGTAGACAGAGTTTGACTATTCTTATACATCTCAATCTACTGATGACGAAGATAAAATAATATTTATCTAATACGACAAAGACTCACTAGCGCAGAGGTTAAAAAAAAGTAGAGTCACACCTCTGCTCCCCCTCCGTGCCTTCATGGCACCGTGAACTGTACCGTTACGAATATATTTAAAATATATGTCGATTTAATTTGCTGTGGCATTCATCTCAAATCGAGCTTGGCCGCGTCGTTCGACGTTTCTAGATCACATATAATTACTGGACTCACACACCTGGCAGATTCCTGTGAAGTGGTTATCAGCTCGTCGCAAAGACCGCTACCTACACAACAAAAAACAAACACAGGCAACGAACATTCATGTCCCCAGCGGGAACCGAAGCCGCGATCCGAGCAATCAAGCGGTTTCAGACCTACGTATAAAACCGCTCGGCGACTGGGATATGCTATGTATCAAAATCAGTTCAATTTTCAAATTTATAGCTACTTCAAGTTAATTCCCATTATCCACAAGGGAACAAGCTTTGTTCTTCCAGTAGGTGGGTTTCTTAATATCACTGCCACAATGTTCTGTTTTTGTCTTTTCATTTCTCCCCTCGCCCCGCCTTTGGCTGAGTCGCAAACCCTCAAAACATTGCTGTACAGACTGACAATTATCACAGACATTAAAAGCGATGCACTGTAACGCACAAACCCAGAGGTCGCAAAGCCCAAATGCGTGGTCTCATTGCATATACGGCACATTGATTGCCAAACGAGACGCATCGGAATGCCGAGTCACATGTTTGGAGCTGGAAGGTGGAGGCTAACACATTATTGAGATCGGAAGCTTTGACGTTATTTGCATCGAACTTTAAAGCCGCGATTATCAGATACCACTCTGTTATTATAATTATCGATTTGGGAAATAATAATAGGTGTATCAAATAACAATAATAATAACAATAATAATAACAGATAAATATCCTCCTTTGCTTGGTATTACCTACCAGTTAACCCGTGCGTTATGACGGTTGTAAATCCTTCCCCTTCAGACACACACACACACACACATATATATATATATATTACCTGATTAAGCCTTCTACATTTAAACTTTTACAAACATCTACCTGGATCTTCAAGCGCACATTCATAAGTACATCTGAACAGTTTCTCATACGTCACCTCCTCATTTACTTTAAATTATTTTTTATTTAAAATTCCCTTCTCCATTGTACTGTCTCTCAGCAGTTCAGCAGTATGTGTTCTGACAGTATTCTCAGCTCAATCGGCCATCTTCCTTTAACTATTTTATTTCTAATCCTCTTAATTCCGATACACCTACTACTAACTACGTTATCCAACTTCTTTTTCTCCTAACATATCTTTCTACATATGATAGTTTATTGTGAGTACAACACATAACCCGATACAACGCTAAGAATTTTTTTTTAACATTTTTTGTCTTTCCTCATCGTCACGCCCTTTTCTTATCAGTTTATATCTCTTAAATCACACTCCTTTTGTTCCCACACACAAATGCGTGACCAATTCTACGCAGATTTCTTTCAACCCCTTGGCCCAAAATCTCTCTTTCATATTGCTCTTCTGCCATTCGTAACACGGCTGTAACACGGCCTATCTTCTACTCGCACACACACAATCCGATATCAGAATTCTGCCACCTGTATACTGAGTGATGCTCTAAAGAGTGACTAGCGCCGATAGGTACGTGGTGACCACTCCCTTCGGAAGGTCGCGTGTAGGACTGATTGTGTGAATGTCGCGGTAGATGTCTGAGATTTCTTGTGGTATATGTCTTAGTATCTGCAGGAGAGTGCTGGGGCTATGCAGAAGAGCACCAAAGATGACTACCGGGCTGCTGCACCCACAAATCAAAATTTAAAAAAATACGGATTTTTAGATAGCATCATATCAAATGTTTCGCGTGATTCGCCCTTCAGCAGATCAGCCACTGAAATCGGCTGATGGTTGGTACAGTAGAAGGTTTAAAAATAAGATAAAAACTAAGGATGCCTCTAGATGAAATTAAAAAAGTCAAGAAGTTCATGCACTTTGATTTACAGTAGATGAGTGAGTCGTAGAACATGTAGTTATACTTGTATAAAAACGCAGCTGCGAACAGTGTTATATTAGTTATACTTGACATGATTTCATAACAATTTTAAAATACAGGCATAAATTATACATAACCTCCGATTCAGTCCCCCCCCCCCAGTAAAAATCTCTGGGTGCACACCTGGGACTATGGATTAAAATAGATGGCGATCAAGACTTCTCATTTGATACTTATGTTTGAGACAACTTAAAATCCGTTTTGAGAGAGCCCTTAACATGTTCAAGGTGCAGAACTGACAACATTAACATGGCGAATATGCCGTATTGACATTACTGACATGGCTAAGATGCAGTAGTGAACACATTTACCTCGCAAGAAATAAAGACTATAAAACATGCGACGCTCTATAATCTGAGTGACCGGCAGCGTCGCTAAGTGCGCAACAAATAAAAATATATATAGCAAATTATTTGCCAGCCGACACACCATTACCTCCCAAGGATCTGAAACCTCTATGAGAACCACAGAACTCATGCACTTTCTTTTCCTCGGTGACCCAAAGATTACAACTAATTCTTAACGGTTTCTGCACTCAAACAATCAGCGGAACCGTAAGTTCGCAAGGAAGTGGCAATTATGTCTGCTGCCTTCTGCGATGTGTTATCAATCTGTTTCCTAGACATTTACCGACGGAGGCCGTAGGTTGATCCTCGTTTACGTCGAATGTTTTTTAAATGACAGTCTTCTGCGTTATTAAATAACATTATACTGACTTTTCGAAAGAGTATAACTTCACCATATTCATGGAAATTTAGTTTGGTTTAGATGGATGCTGTACTGACCGGAAGGAGAAAAGGTTTTGAATATATATGAAGGTTGCAAGGTCTGTGGACAATCAAACATACAGGAAGGCAACACAAAATCTTTCCACCAGAACCAAATTCAGTTACACTGAAGATGGAGGCAACACGTTCCTCCAAAAGTACGCAAAACTTGCTATCATACACGACGTATCAACCTGGACAACTACCAATGTTTCGGAACAATATACAGTGCCCATAACCAGAATAAATAAGTAAATAATAACAATAATAATTATTATTATAATCCGTGATAATGAAAAGGGAACATGCGTGTAAATAAACGTTGCAATCGCAGGATACAGAAATGTGATTAAAAAGGAAGCCGAGAAGATTCTAAAATATAAAAAACCTTACAATAGAAATACAGCGCATGTGGAATGTAAACACAAAGGTGATACCAGTAATAATAGGGATGACTGGGACTATTTCAAAGTCATTCAGAAAATACGCGAGTAACATACAAGGAAAACATGAAGTCAGGAACTTCAGAAAACAGACATATTGGGCACTGCACATATACTTCGGAAAGTACTAATGTAAAAATACAATAGATGCAACAATGAAACTAACGACATAAGCACCATGAATAGTAACAACAGAATAGCTGCAACAATGTATTCCCTAGGGACATAGTTTGTCTCAGGAATATAAGTATAAATACCCTGCATAAAGGTGATGATGATGATAACAGTAATAATAATAATAATAATACTCTTAAGAAAAGGCAAGACATTTCCCCGAAACAAAGGCACCCCTCTACTAAGGTACAGGGTGTTGTGGTCAGAGGAAAACAAACTTCATTCATATTCTGTGCATTATAACACATTTTTTTAATCATCAACATAAATTATTATTAAAATACCGGCCTTCCCAGGTTATGACGATTAAAACCATTCACATTATTAAAGTAATATGAAGAAGGCATAAGAAGGAAACCTTGAACTTATTCAAAAACAGAACATGCCTGCGTAATTAATTCACGCGTAAGCAAACATCAGGATGCAAATTGGAAATGTTCACACCGCGTGGAATCTCGTTTTACTATCAAAAAAAGCGGAACTGAAAAGGAACGAACAAGGTTATGAAGCATGAGATTTGTTTAGAAGATAGCAAAATATTTTAATTCAATTCGGAAAATCCACAAAAACCTTTAGGTTAATTAAAATGCTTACAATAAACCGTTACATAAGAAGCGGGTAGAGCACAGACTGTACGGTAATGAGCCAAGGCAAGGAAGGGCCGGAGCTCGGCAAGGAAGAGAAACTGTTCTCTTCTCCAAAATGCCCAGACGGGCTCCGGAATCCGCCTAGTTTCCTACTTGAAGGGTACCTGCGTACTTTAGCCTGAAGGACAGCGGTCGGAGCTTCAAGCGTGGAGCTCATCATTCACCGCCATCTAGTGCCAATAATTAGGACCTTAACAGCTCCTCCCCGCACACTTCTTCAAGACGTGCACAAACTATCATAATTTATCTCCTGTTAAGCAAACATTTTCTGATATTTCGAATTCACAATAGACACTAGCAAGGCCAAAACATATTTATCGCTCCCCTTTGTCATGTAGAATGTGATAATAAGAATGTGAATAATAAATAGGAAGGATACGGAAGGAATGGCCTAATGACATACTTCATTAAGGAGACGGCTGTAATTTGCTGGGTGAAAAGTGAAGTGCTGTAAAGCTCACTTGAAAGCCTAGTCTGATCAACCTCTGACTGAAACTTCATAAACTAAGCCTATTAAGGTTGTTTTTGAACTGTTCTTCAGCCTAAACCTGGGTCTCCCAAAAAGCCTCCTTTTTACGGCTTCCTTTCAATATCCTGTACATAATTCTCGTTTCTTCCAGGACTATCCCTACTATACTTATCAGCCCATCAAGCTTACTTTACTTACTCGCCAGAATAATAAGAGCTGGTGAAGAATGCAAATGGCAAATTATTTATCACGCAAGTCTTCACATTCCTTAAACATTTTCGTTTACTCATAATACACTTTGTCCTGTCCCATGAAATGATTCCCAGACTAAAAATGTCATTTATAAAAAGTGATTATCTGAAAAAATATCTCAGTGCTAGAGACATTGAGATATGTCCAGGGAGAAACAGTTTTGCTGTTGAAATAGATACGTACTGCGCCACATAAAAGAAATTCTAAATTAATTAAGTACGATTAAAAGTGGAAAGTTCAGCGTGGGATCCAACGCGAGGGAAATCCATTATCAAAACACTTCTGTACCAGACATCTCAAACCACATCTTATAGTATGTACATTATATGAAAGAGATCATAAACCGAATAAGCGAACTGCTTTAATCAGTGCAAGTCTATGGACATGAGCTGTTACAGTCGTGAAACTAAAAGACGAAACAGTCAGTTCTAATACATGTTCCGGTAAATACATGCCTCGACAGGCCCTTTGGTATACGGGAGGTTGAGACTCCCAGAATTTTCAGACAGTCGGCACACGAAGTTGGCAAGAGTGTCAGGCCTATGCACCGACTGTCTTTAACCCCAGGAGATAACCATGTTAGTCATTTCTGTTAGGGGCTGGATCGAACCCAAAGCCACAGTGGGGACGGCAGGACCAACTCAATAAAAAATCCAAGTGACACCATCGGGAATTGAACCCGCTTGTAGCGCATGCCTCAATTTTAGAGAGAATAATTCTCTATCTCTAGACACAAGTTCTAAGGAGTCTACTTGAAGTAGGTGTCTCCCAACATTTATAACTGTCGAAGAAAACACATTCACTTTCCGGAGCAGTGTATTTAGTGTTCTGTATTTTTAGAACAAAGATGAAGGGCCAAATTTGGAAGATAAGTGTTCCTAAATGTCAAACAGAATGACACTGTCTTTAAAACGGTAAAAATTAGGCAAAGTTAAACAATAACGTTACTGTAAGATAATAGTCTATAAATGTCGCGCGTTTTAAATTTAGAATCCCACACAGCATTATGGGCCTAAACTGTACGAATCTCTTAGAAGCATTTACCACTGCATCGGTGTATAAACACTCGTACCATCGAGCAGAGGCTGGACGAAAGTGGGTGGGCTACCTGGGCACAATAAGATTCCGATACACAGCCACAAACCAAGTCTAATTTTCAGTAGAGATGATGAGAACACGTCCCAAAACAGTAGCAGCACCAGCAGAATGATCTTAAAGGAATTTAATATGAAAAATATGTGGAAGTTCATAAGCGCCTCTAGTATTCGAAATTTCCTTTTATTGTTTATATGTTCCGAGACATTCCAAGTCACTCGTGCATTCGTAAGACCTGCAAACAACATGGCACATTTCGAGGACATGATCATACTTTTGGAGTGTTCTTTGTTAAACATAATTTCAATATTCATACATTATCGTTGGCATACAGTATACATGGACTATCTGACTGAAATACTGTAAATATGAAGCTGTTCTCAATTCGTAACAGTACTATTCACCTACTAGCGACTACGCTGATTTTAAAGCTAGTGCAGAATCATCGCACAGATATGTGACACTTGCACTGAAATGAATGAATTTGGTGTTACAGAACGTATAGGAAGTCACTGTTTATTACTGCCTAGCATTATCCTACAGGCTGAACAAGGCAGGCAATGTACGTACAGCGTAACACTGAGACGCATTCGTGTAACCACTGTTAACGGGGAAAAGCAACAAGCATTACATGTTTTGGGTGTGTGTTCGCAGTGTTTTGTATCCAGCATGCAACGCACATGCGCCATATTGTCATATGTGACATGTCCGGCTCTGCAATATTTTTCCACGTTATCTCATTAAAGGCATGGTTTTGAAAAAAAAAGTTACTGAGCATAAAATGTGTGTTTCGACCATTTCTACAAATATGTTTGAAAAATTTATCATTCTGAGAAGAACTGAACGAGATATGATAAGAATGTATATTGGTCTTCACGTAAAGTACCCTCAATTCTTAACACATTTTGATGAAACTTGGATTTTAAAGACAGATTTTCAAAAAAATACCCAAATAGTAAATTTCATGAAAATCCGTCCAGTGGGAGCGGACGGACGAAAGTAGAGGCAGACGGACGGACAGACATGACGAAGCTAACAGTCGCTTTTCGCTATTTTGCAAAAGCGTCAGAAAACTAAACGCAGAAATGACTGCGTCTACGGAAAAGCATAACTACAGAAACACCGGTTAGAATTAACCAAAGTTTTCTAGAGGCCAATACCATCACCACCACAGCTGCTACTATCAATACTGCAATAGTTACAACCACAAATGGTTCTTATTATCATCACCATTCTCCTCGTTTCTTCAATCACGTGACTGAAGTCAAGGCCTTACCCTTGCTATATATTCTACCGTAAATCCAAACGGAATTTAGTTGCGGCGAGCAAAACTCAATTTATACGCATGCACCTGCTCGAAACCTCCGTAACGCCAATATATTGCTGTCGGAGATGACCACAAAGGGACCGGCAATTCAAGCCGGAATGCCGCCCATTCATTTCAAACTTGATCATTCGACGCTGTATTGAAGCTAACTGAACCAGTACTGTTGACGTGAGCTGTCATATCAGGTCATAACTTTCAAAATGACAAATACACGGCCATTACTACGAATTCCACCATTAAATACACTGGTCAGAGGGTACGGGCCCTTCGTTATTGAATATCTGAAGTCAGATTACACATATATAGCTAACATACACTCCTCCCACGTGAAAGTAGACATATCAACCGGCAAGAGGACAGCAAAATGAATTCCACAAACTGCAATAAACCTGTACTGGATGGAATAGGACATCTGCCACAGTGCAAATATACCAGTGTCTTCAAACAGAAGGCAATTCTTCGCTTACCAGCGCGTATTTTTTTGTATCACGAAGCAAAAAAAGATAATTTGTCTGCTTCATATTTGTTTCGAACACCATCAGGTGATAGATAAGCTACCTGGGTTTCCAATTTTCCATATGTCACTTGCGGCACATACTAGCCTCTGAACTGCTGAGGTCAGACAAGGTTAGTTTAACGGCCAGCGGTTAAGAACCCTACTGATACGAGCACACGGTAAGAGTGGTGAGTAAGCAGTACACTGAACAGGATTAGGGAAAGTTGAACTGAAAATTTATAGCTTTGGATTTTCTCATGTGCTTCATATACTCTTATTTTCTCCTTGGAATTATTGAAAAAAATTTTGGTTCTGAATCAACTGCTGTTCCACCTTCTTGTTGTGTATGATGTACTACTTGCTCTGAACATACAGCGCTCAGTCTCCAAACCAGGGACCTGTGGATCCCTTGGTTTGTACAGAATATCCTTATGGGTTTCGCAACAAATCGTGGACTACATAAACAGGAATTCTGAAATGCCGATAAGAATTATAAATAACCCTCAAGAAATAGCGGGAATTTGTGTGCAGCAACTGGCAGGATTGGCGTGTTCTCCGTGGGCTACCAACTGTCCTTGTTTCGTTTTCCTTTTAAAAAGTAGGGAAGTCTCCGGACATGAAAAAACTTAACTGATTCCTCACGGCAAAACGCCAAGATACTCTGTACTAGCTTTATTACTCCATGGCGTAGGCCTACTGTATTTTTGTTGATCTATGGTTTGGCATCACAAAGCTATACGCTGCGAAATATTAGGTTGATTCTTACGTGTCGTGTTTAATGAGAGTATTAAACTGCACTGCTACCGTTACGTCAATTTTCATATTTCAAGTACTGTGAAAATCCGTTGCTTCCCTTTTATTATGACAGAGACAGTGTTTTGTTGAACGAAGCCGTCTGTCGTCAAGAGTATGTAACGCCGGTGGCAGACGACGAAATGTATCTAACACTGGTCGAATAACACCCACAGAGGCAAGAGAAGTAGTCGGAGAAACGTCTGTCCTAGCGCACCTCTTGCCACAAAAGATCCAATCTACACTGGCCTTGGATCGAACCCGTTCCTCATGGTTTACAGTATGTAATGTTAGTATGTAACCTTTTTTACGTACATAATATACCTAATACATATAAGTAACGCAGGTAATGAAAAGCACGTACGTATTTGTACGCGTGTATGTATGTATGTATGTATGTATATATATATATATATACAGTAAGAATACGATTTTAAATGTAATGTTATTCATTTCCGTGAAGAATACTCCATATGACGTGGATCAAATCCACCTCATATGCAGTTTTCTTCTATGGACTTCAAGATATCAAGATACGTCATATATTGTTAGCCTAATTTTAACTTAATTCTTGTTTTACACATAATTAATTGATGTGGCTCCTCCCTGAAGATGATCCATAACCGATCGAAACATGTTGGAGACATAATGCTTGAAATATAAAACTGAATATTGAATTATCTGTGAATTTTGTTGGATATATTTTATAGAATTATGTATATAATGCAAGTATATGTGTGCAGGCAAGTATGCATGTATGGATGATGGTATGTGTGTGTGTGTGTGTGTATGTACGTATGTGCGTATGGAATATATAACCTTCTTAATGCGTTCCTTGTATACCGGCGCTCGCGTAAACACCGAATGCAAAGTGTGACTGTAGACACTAGTCCCAGCTTAAGACTATGAAAAGTCGTTGAAGCTATTCGCCAAGAAGTGACCATTAATCATGAGTGACAGAAACACTGTCAGGGCACGTTGTTATCTAGTTTCGATAATACAATGTTTGAAAGAAATGACAACACCGCAAAAAGTTACAAGATTATAGACGTGGCTGACTGCGAAACTTCGACTGCACAGTATTCACCACATGGAAGGAAACTTCAGTGCAATTGCTGAGGGATACTTCGTAGTTAGGAAACCAAACAAACAATAAAGAAACTTTGTTCAATACCAGCAGTTTACTTGTGCTGTACAAAGCCCCCACGATAGAAAGACATCCATCATTTTCCCAAGAGATGACCTGACGATGAGCGATGCACAAAATGCATGCTGAAACTGTCCTATATTCCTCACATAAACATTTCGAGAGTCTTTCAGTGACACGAGAACTACACGATATTCAGTTGACGCACGCAAAAGCAGCGAAATTCGAAACGTACAGAACGCTCAGTACTTTACGAATAATAATAATAATAATAATAATAATAATAATAATAATCCTGAACAAAATATTTATTGTAGCGTCATCTGTCTAGCAGCTGCCGTCTCATGTGCCTGACGCTGTTTTGCGGTAGACTGGTGATAAGCCTATGAAGTTTTGGTGACGCGCAAATAAGGACTTTTATGCGCACGTAATTCTTTCACTACTCCATTTCTTATCATTCACTTCCAGAAGTTTCAGGGTAGACGCACTTAAGGAGAGGCGGCTTGACGGAGAATGACGCCGCGAGGACTCACTGAAATATATTTTATCACGGTAAAACAAAATTCACTTTATTCGCCATGACAATAATGGATGGTTGCTGTACTTACGTCAACAGCATCACTACTAATATGATTTAGCGAGAGGAATGTTAAAATTAGATACGTCTGTACGTCGATGTTACATACTGAGAGTTCAAATGATCTGCTTGCAATACAACCGAAAGGTTTAAAGGATCAAAGATTCTCAGCAAAACGTTACAATTTTGCCAGCACTGCAATAGGCGACAGGAATTGCTACAAGCACCATTTGACTGATACTGAGTGTACGAGGAGAATCAGCAGTTTCATTTGTAAAACAAAGAAGAATTAAACACGCTGAACTTATTTTGACAAATTTTGACGTTTTGCTGACCGTGCATCTCAGTATATTTATCTATAGGTGTGATGATACCAGAGGCTGTGTAATGCAATTTTGACCTCCTAATGATGAGCACATGTGCTCGAAACACGTAGAGGCATGAAATAAAACTTATTGTGAAACAAATTTTGTGCATCAAGTTGGTTAAATATTGAGATAAATTATTTTGACAGTTACGACACGTGATCTTCGAGAAGGCTGCAGATGAGGTCGACGGATTATATACAAAATGAACCAAATATTACAAAGGGAAAAGCAGAAAAGTAAAATCCTACATACCAGGAAAAGAAGAAGAGCTGACTGGACTGGTCACATCTTGCGTGGGAACTGCCTTTTAAAAGACGTTCCTGGAGGAAAGTTAGAGGGCAGGATAGGAAGTGACGAGAAGACGAGAAAGGATACGTAAGCAGCTGCTGGATGACCTTAAGGAAACGAGAAGATACTGGAAATTGAAAGAGGAAGCTCTAGATCGCACTCTATGGAGAACCTGCTTCATTTGAGGCTACTGACGTTCCGTATGGTAAATTACGCGACTGTGACGAATATATTAATGTTGTCAGCAATAGACGAGGGGAAAAGTGTGCGGCGAGTAATCTTTGTGCTAATCAAGAGGCTCTGGCGAAAAATTTCAAGTCTCGCTTAGAGCTCGGAAAAATGCCGGTAATAATGTTTCATTCCATGATATCCCTGTACAAAGTTTAGGAAAAAAAGATGAATAATGGAGACCTCTTTTCTATCTATTCTTAGTCACAATATCAACGGAATTACTTAACGCATTTCTTTAAAATTTGGTTCTGGGAATACATACTAAAACTGTAAAGCGAATTATATTTTGTTTACATGAGCAATGAAAACTGTTCAAATAGAAATTTCCATCTCTTTTAAGCTCTAAAACTTTGCGTGAAACATAATTTGGGAAATCTCGAATTCTTATAGAACAGAAGAACGGTTTCAACTCTATGCAGTGCGACAAGACTCTTTCGACCATCTTTCGAGGGCTATTTGTACCTGCCACTAATAACCAGAAATAAAATACGAAACGAACTTTTGGGAAAATATTCAAAGGCACTGAAGCGTGTCCTCCCACTTTTGCTCGGCATTTTGTCGAACAAAGCAGCAGAATGTAATGAAGTCTGGAAACCCACAGCGTGCTAATGGTTCAACCTGAGTACAGCATTAACTTTCCTCCATCGCGAAGTTGAGTCAAAACCGCGTGCTGTCTAATGCCGATCACCGAAGAATAAAACACGACAGCCGAGAAATTAAATAACTAGGCCTGCAGACCGTCGATCGAAAATGTTCTCCAGTCTTAACCTTATGGGACAGAAGATCTTCAACACCCAGCTGTTTTCTGCTGGCCGTTGTTAGGATCACTTTCTACATGTTATCACTTCCGAAAGATTATTCTTCGAACATTCTCGTTGATACGGTATTGTGAAACAAGAATGACATATACACTCCACCCTCAAAAGGTTTAAATCCCTTCGAATTTATTCTATGCGATTTTGCTAATAAAATTGATTTTCTGTTCACTTAGTACACATAACAATACAGACATGCAAAGCGATATCGCTTTCATGGAATCTATCTCTGGTATCCCTCGCTACGTATACCTTGGTTGCTCCCTAAAGGAGTCGCTATTGTGACGTCACATATTCTGTTGTGAGGTAAAGTTTCAGTGAAGCTGAATGTGAATCGAAATTACCTAAGTGACTTTCTGACGTCTTGAGTTGCAAGCTTCAAGTTTTAAGCAGGATCAGACGTAACGCTTAGAAACTTACCCGAGACAGCGCCTTCGTAACGATAGTGTCGCTTTATGTCTACCGCGAGATGCGTCCAAACAGCGGAACGACAGTAAAACGGAAAATTACCCTCATGGTGGATTTAAGAACAGATTAACTCCACAGACGATCTTTTGAGGGCACGTTAATGAACCTCCGGATATTCTAACAAATATATAACAAGTATTCAACAATGCGTTTTACAGTCTGACGCATCGAATTTGAAATATGCACAGTAGAAAGTGATATATATATATATATATATATATATATCTCGGTCAGAATCATTCTTTATTGCGAGGCCTGTTAGTGCGACAATGTGTCTATTCAAGCGACCAGCAATGACAGGAAAGCAGCAGGTTGATAATTTAAGCACCTTACCAGACACGCCGTTACTTGTACTTCAGACACATTATTCCGGTCAGCATTTTTAAATGCAGATAAATCAGAAACATAACGCGATAATTCTGGGTGTAGAAGAAATCAGACGAATTTGTTCACTACAATTACCAAGTACGTCCACGATGCAGAATACATCATAGTTTGGACAGATTATGAAGGCTAGATAAAGCAAAAATAAAATACAAACTTCGATTTTCTCACACTCACGTCTTCTGGGATGTGACGCCGTGTTTCTGGACAAGTATTGATATCCACTCACTCAACGTCATATTTAAACTGTCAAGAATACATACTGACGTCGTGATATGCATTCGCTAAGACTTTAAAACTGAAACTGAAGTTTGGTTGTGCCACCATGATTAACCCTTATCCTGCTAACGTGGAGAATATGGTGAGCTCCTAATAATGCCAGCAGATGGCAGATGGGATTTAACTCGGCGTTTAAAGGGTTAATGTTTGACATTCCTATAAAAATACATAATTTCTTAATCATATTTTCATGCCCCAGTTCCCGGAGCCCCCTTTGTAATAATAGTAATGGAAAACTCGTCCTGAGGGTGAGGTTGACATTAAAGTAAGAATGGCTTCAAATGTTGCATTCTAATCCAACATATCCACACAGGAGATACAAACAGCAATAACCCACACTGTGGAGTGCTGAAAAAAACGTTACGTTACAGAGAAATGGCAGATACGGGTTGGCGAAAAGACCTATACATATAGATAAATCCAGAATGGAAGGTCATAAGAATTGGACGTCTTCCAGGGGCTCTACTGCAAAGTTATTCTATCAGACCACGACAACAGGAATACCGTTGATGTGTGTTCTATCGTACCCTGACTATGATCCACAACACAGCCATTTTTCTTCCTCTGTATGCAGCATAATGCTCCAGTGTCCGAACTTCCTTTCTTTATAATTATCGTCAACTTGGTGTAGGGGTTACAGAAGTTTTAGCTCCATTCCCAATTCAGTAAAAATGAAATGGCACTGCCATACTTCTTTATGTTTTTGTCACTATATATTTCCCGTGTGGGCCCGGTAGCTCAGTCGGTATAGCGGTTGACTACGGACTGGACGTTCCGGGATCGAATCCCGGTGAGGACGAGAATTTCCGCCCGTCCCGAACGGCCCTGGGGCCCACCCAGTCTCCTGTAAAACGGGTACCGCGTCTTTCGCTGGGGTAAAGTGCTGCGGTCATGGAAGAGTAGAGCTATACCTCTACCCACCCTCTGGGCCACACCGGGCCTGTAACGGGATCACCTTGCCTTTATATATTCCTTGTATATGTGAACTCTTTACTGACTTGTTCTTCAATTTATTATTTAAACTGAAGGCCGTCAGACGATAGTCTATAAAAATATAATTACAACTTCTGCATATTTAAAGTGTTCGTTTGCGTATTTCTTTTTTCATTTATATATATATATATATATATATATATATATATATATATA
>Ga0136643_10000539_pt1 | contig 42005 bp, 63 predicted proteins | sample TergutLab28metaG_FD_96883 | JGI IMG/M metagenome (GOLD analysis project Ga0136643, IMG submission 96883) | Labiotermes labralis P1 segment gut microbial communities from Petit-Saut dam, French Guiana - Lab288 P1 (version 3) (version 3) | ecosystem: Host-associated > Arthropoda: Insects >...
CAAAATGACACAGACTGGATATCAAAAAATAGACCTGAATAAGTTTGACGAGAATTGGAAAAAGATACTGACTGCGAGCAAGAAAGAAATCGTAGAGGCGGTCAGCGAAGAGTTAGAAATAGACGTAGAGTATCGCAGCGACATTACCCACGTGGCCATCACCGTTAGCGAAGACTCAACTGCCAGCGTCGAGGTTATTGATAACAACGCGGTAGAAGCCTTCATCAGCAGCTACGAAGAAGAAGGTACTCAGGTTGTAGCGGTATACACAGTCAAGGAAATTTACCAAATGAGGAAATTCACCGGAGCAGATATGGCGAAATGGGCAATGGATTTGATCAAGTTTCAGTTCGCAGCGTAGACAGGTCGAAACGCCGGAAGCGGCGTCCACCGGTGGAACCGGTGCTGACGAGACCAGTAAGTTTCAGTTGAATATTGACAAAGGAATAGGAGGCTTTAAACGATGGAGTCATTAACAAAAATAATTTGCCCGAAGTGTGGGCAAAAGCCAATTATTTGTAGGCGCTGCGAGCTTTGTAAACATCTTGAAGAGTGCAAAAACCATGTCGATGCTCACTATAACGCACCGGATGAACTTCTTAAAGACATTCAAGAAGTGACAATGCGATTAATGGGCATTGCAAACAAGCTGAATGGTTTTTCCAACTCAGCGTGCAAGCTGCGGACAGCGGACGCCGCAGAGGTGGAACAAGGGGTCAAGGCGCGTATATTTGGTTGTTGGGTTGTGCATCCTGCTAATGATTGAGCTATGGGTCTCGCTCTGTTTGTTTTTGAACATTAAGCTGGTCAAGATCATTCAGGAGTTTTTGCTGCAATGCGCGCGCTTCATACCACGTTTCAAAGAGCATTTCAAGAATTTTAATCATAAGATCAACTTCCCCAGGCTCTATGTCCACAATGGTATTAACATCGCGTTCAGGGTGAGCGCCGATATTGCCGAGTTCTCTGATGTTATGGAGAGCTTTTGCTATCGGCGCAGTAATTTGAGGATTTTTTGCCACTTCGTCAATTTCAGCTTTTAAGCTTGACTGAGATACGCCCCAAAAATCGCGGAGTACTTGTTGGAGACAGCGCCTAGCGATTGTAGCGGAAGCTTTAGGACTTAAATCGCGGATTCTGCAAGCTTCGTGATAATCCTGCCAAATGTGTGGCGGTACGCTCGGAAAAATAGCGCCTCCATATTCTGGAATGATGCGGATTAATGGCATAACAACAAGCGCGCCGCTCTTAGGGTTTGACTTCTCAAAAAATGAAATTGGTTCACCTGTTATGTATTTTGCAGGCTTCCCAGCGACAAGCCAAGCAGAGGGCTTGCAGCAATCGGGGTTTTGGCAGATAGAGATGAGCGATTCTAAAACAAAGCAGTCGCCATAATAATTATCCTCAATAAAAACATGCTTGTTGCAACTATTTTTATCGGTGCTCATGTAGAAAGTATTGCAATAAGGACATTTTAATCTGTTTGACATAAGTATCACCCCAAATCGTATTTAACAAAACCCATTTTACCAAAAAGGAGGTGACGGGTTGAACGCAATCAAGCATTACAGAAAAAAGGCGGGGCTGACGCAACCAGATTTAGCCGAAAAATCAGGCTTATCTATTGTGACTATTTCTCGCTACGAATCCGGCCACCGCGAACCCCGCGCCTCCGATATTCAGAAGCTGTGCGAGGTGCTGGGAGTTGGCGAGAGCGAGCTTTTGAACGGGCCGGAGAAACAAGAAATAGAAATCCGAATCGTAATTCGAGAATCCGATGAGGAGGTGGGGAACGTGACGATAGACATGAGCAAAGACGCGCCGCTTGTGCAGATGGTGCAGGTCGGGCCGCATAAGACTGCGATCACTCTCACATTCGGGCCAGAAAAAAGCCTGCGCGATGTATGCGCGGAATTGATGGCCTCAGAAGATAAATACGAAGCAGCCCGCGCAGCGATCTACGGGGCTTAAAAAAAACACCATCACACAGGCAGGCCCGCGCTCAACAAGCGGGATGGCCAAGGGAACTTGACAACATTGAATAGCAGGCAAGAAAAAAATATCAGAAAGGAGGCCGCTCCGTGACTAAACAAAAGGCCAAATGCAACAAAAAAACCAATGCCGAGCGAACGAAAGAACTAACGGCGACCGGCGCAATTAAGCCCAGATTAGTGGACGAGCACGGCCTTGAGATTTACCTGGGCATTGCCGTTAAAACCCTACAAAACGCGCGTGGGAAGCTCCCCAAGAAATGGACTACTGAGGCGCTAAAGAGCGAAATGGAAAAGGGCTTCGTTTCTCCGCCGGTTACATTTCTGGGTGGGAAAAAGATGTACGACCTGACTTTAGTGGATAAATGGATAGCGCTACTCCCTGTGTGGGGGCAGTTGCCAGAGATGGAGGCTGCGACATGAAAGTATACGAAATAACCTACGGTCTGCGTACTTACATGGCCGCCAGATCAAACACTTTTCGCTTTTTTCGGCTGAAGAAATGCCTGCGGAATCTCTGGCGAGCTATTGCAAAAGACCGCATCGAAGGCAGGAGGATCACGCTATGAGGCGACCAGAGCAAGGGTCGCCGGATATCCCGGCCATGCTACTTATTGTGGTTGGGATTGCCGTGATGGTCGGTATATGGATTGGGCGTATGTTGGGATGAAGGGGGGGTTGAGGGATGGAGAAAAAAACAAAGAGCATCTCAGTGAAGCTCTCTGATGATTTATATGAGTGGCTTATTCAAGAAGCTGAATTAGACGAAAGAACTAAAAGCGCCATCATGATTCGAGCATTGAGGGAATACAAGGCTAAAAGGGAATCGCATTCTTGCGCTCCCACTCTTCCTCAGTGAAGTATGCGTCATGCTGCCCTTGCCAAGTTAAATGATTGTTACTGACATATTCAGCAAGTCCACGTTTCACGAAATAACTGATTTGATTGGACAAAGTGCGATCTTCTCTATCAGCTATGGATTCCAACTGTTTTATAAGTAGTGGGTCGAGTTTCAACGAAATACCCTTTTTAATAGCCATAGTAACACCTCCGTTATTAATGATAACAGAATTCAATCGCGGAGATTCAAGGTATTGACAAGTAATATTATAAGATGTATAAATTACAAAGTATTACTTTGGAATACTTTGGAGGTGTCGAAAATGTCTATCCTAGATCGCCTGTCTCAAGAAGTGCCGAAGCGACGGCAAGCAGGAGAGCATAACCCGCAGTATCAGGCGACGCTGCAATTTATGGATGAGATTGAGCAGGCGAAGAAGCAGGGTTATACGTGGTGGCAGATCAGCGCGGCTGTGAAGGAAGAATTAACGGCGCAGGGGCTTTGGCGGGATAGTTGGCGGAGTTGCGATATACCGAAATTTTACGCACAGGCGAAAAAGACAAAGGCAGCGTGAAGGGAGTGAATTATATGGGCAAGCCAGTTTTGAATCCTGAATACGGATTGTACGAAAAAAGCGGAAGGCCGTTTTGTTCAAGTCGGCAGATGGCTGAAACATTTGAAAAACGACACGACCACGTTTTAAGAGATATTCAAAACGCTAAAGAAAATATGGGGAAGATGGAAGATTTCACTCCCCAATTTTGGGGAATGAATTTTATCGAATCGCAGTACAAGGAGCGCGGGCGCTTTTTCCCTGAATATCTATTAACGAAAGACGGCTTCTCTTTAATCGCGATGGGTTTTTCAGGAAAGAAGGCAATGGCATTCAAGATTGCCTACATCAAGCGGTTTAATGACATGGAAGCCTTTATCAAATCGCTGCTCGCAGCGCGTTTTGAATTTCCGGCGTTCACGGACGCCGTTATGCAGGCGCATGATGAGCCGAAGTTTTATCACTACTCAAACGAACTAAACATGATCAACAAAATCGTTCTCGGCATGGACGCGAAGCAATACAAAAAGATGCGCGGCATCGCAGAAGACGAAAAAAGCATTCGCCCCTACCTGACTACCGAGGAAGTCTCGGCAATAGAAGCTCTGCAAAGAGCCGATATAGGTTTGCTTATAGCTGTACCGGAGTACAGTCGTCGCAAGGAAATTTTAATTGGGCTATATCAGAGGTTGAAGAATGGCAAGGCGCTTTCAGCGGCATAAAAAAGCCTCCGGCGGCAACCGGAGGCAAGGAAACAAGAAACACTCAAAAGGAGTATAGCACATGACCATCGAAGCAATCGAGGAACAAATAGACGATCTCCGCGATGCACAAGACGAAATCGAGGGCAAGAAAGACCCTGATGTTTTTTGCATAGGCTGCGCGGCGATCTACACCACATATGAGCTGGTGGGTTATTGGGGCTCGCTCTGCCGTATGCCGGTCGAAACCTGCCCAATAAATTTTGAGCCAGGCGCGATGGGGTGTTATCGCGGGGATGAATACGAGGAATTAGAGGACGCTCAGGAAGCGATTTTGCGGGATATAGGGGAATTAAAAGGGTTGGACGTTGAAGTTTTTGTTGGGGGGGTAGCGTAATGGAGCCAGGTATCTACGGAAATATAAGCAACGAGGAATACCACAAAAGCAAGGGGTTGTCTGCGTCAGGCTTAAAGCTATTGGCGCGGTCGCCCGCTCATTATAAATATAGCGTTCGAGAAGAAACACCAGCGATGAGGCGCGGAACGGCAACTCATACCGCCGTTTTTGAGCCAGAGCGATTTGCTAGAGATTACATCGCCGCGCCGACGCTAGACCGGCGCACGAAGGCCGGTAAAGAGGCTTGGGTTGAATTAGAGGCGAGCGGGAAGATTGTCCTATCGGCGGATGAATACGCCGACGTCATGGGTATGGCGATGGCAGTTATGGAGCATTCAAGAGCCAGTGCTCTTGTCGCTGGCGGCGTGGCTGAAACGTCAATTGCTTGGGAATACAACTTAGCTTTGGATGGTGAAGAAGCCAGTATTTCACTTAGAGCCAGGACGGATTATATAAAGCCAATGAGCGGCGGGAGCATACTCGTAGACTTGAAAAGCGCCAAAGATGCAACTTGGGGCTTTGCGTCTGACGCATACCGACTGGGCTATCACCTGCAGGCGGCGCATTACATGAGGGCTGTAACTTCAACAGATTACGGGACACCGCAAGCTTTTCTCTTTATCGCAGTCGAACCAGAAAAACCTTATGGAGTGATGGTCTACGAAGTGGATTATCCGTTCCTTGAAAGAGGATACGAAGAAACGGGGCGGCTTTATGAAATTTATGCGCGATGCGTCAGAGACAACTCCTGGCCGAAGTACGAAGAAAAAATTCAAAAACTTGGACTGCCGCGCTGGGCGGCTTAATGAAAGGATGAAATGACATGGAAGATAAAACCACTGCGATAGAAAAAACGTCTACTCCTGTGTCGCTGTTTGATTTTGGCTCAAATCTAACGAAGGCATGGGATTTTTCAACAGTTTTAGCTAAATCTCAAATCATACCGGAAACATTCAGGGGCAACCCTGCCAGTTGTTTAATCGCTCTTGATATGGCGAACAGAATGAGACGGAATCCGCTTGAGGTAATGCAGGCGATGTATATCGTGCATGGAAAGCCTTCGTTTTCAAGCACTTTCCTGATTGCGCTTATCAACTCTTGCGGACATTATGAACCCCTGCGATTTAACTTTAAGGGCGAAGGAGACGGGCGCTCTTGCATGGCCTGGACGGTGGATAAACGCACGGGCGAAAAGCTGGAAGGCCCTGAAATATCGATGCAAATGGCCAAAAAAGAAGGCTGGATCGACAAAAACGGTTCGAAGTGGAAGACCATGCCGGAGGTTATGCTCAGATACCGTGCCGCGTCATTTTTTAGCCGCGCTTACTGTCCAGACCTCACCGGAGGCTTCCATTCCGCAGAAGAGGCGCGGGACGTAATAGATGAGGTTGCTAAGCCAGAAATAAGGAACGACATTGAGGCTGAATTGCTTGCTCAGAAAAAAGCATCGCTCGCAACGCCACCGGCCAAAGCTCCCGACTCTAAGCCCGAACAACCCCTCGCTCCCATCGACCCCGAAATGCTGCCCTTCGGCGATATTGAGACCGGCGATCCGCACGGTTTCCCACTGGACAACGGACCAGCGGCGGGCGACGGTAAACCAGCAAATGGTTATGCAACGGAGCTAGATAAGCTCAGGAAGCAGCTTACCGATCTTTTGACCATCGACCGGACGGCGGAGGAGGCCGAGGATTGGATTAAATCTAATTTAGGCGGGGAGCTTAAAGGATTGAGTAAGGATGAGCTAAAGGCCGCCATTGCGAAGTATAAGGCGGAAATGGGCGATAGATGATTTTAGGGGCCGAGGCTGGCCCCTTTAGATGAACCTGTGTATGAAAGCAATAGAGGAATGGGAAGGGTAGGCTGGAAATCCATGAAACTCATAAGTAGCAGTATTGACCTATTAGAGGCGATTGGAACATTACAGACCGCCAAGTTGGAATCTGGAGAGGGTATCTCAAATTTGGCGCGAATGGGTATTTTAACGATTGAGCAACAACAAAAGCTCGGTCGAGATCATGGGGCTTTTGATTTCATCAAGGGAACATTTCTAGAAATAATTAAATCGGCCCAGACAGTAGAGGTGAGCAATAGCCATGGGAAGGTATTCTAGCGTCCATAGTCAAATATGGGGAGACAAGAAATTTCTTGCGTTGGCAGAGGACGCCAAGATACTCTTTCTCTACGCCTTGAGCTCTCCGAGCTCCAACATGTCTGGATATTACCGCCTCCCATTAGCTTATGCTCTGTGTGATCTCCAGTGGAATGAACAGCGCTTTTTGATGAACATGAAAGAGCTGTCTAAAAATAACATGGTGCACTACGACCAGGAAAATCAAGTCATTTTCATACGAAATTTCTTAAAGCATAACGAACTTAAGAGTCCCCAGCAGATCAAAGGGGCGCTCAAGCATGTTTACGAAGCGCCAGCATCTCCGTTAATTAAAGCGTTTGCCGAGTCGTTTAATAAGCATGTTAAGGGATACGACATACTCACAAGCGAACTAGAATCCCACGCCGAAAGCGTACTCGCTGAACTAAATCACTCAGGGTGCAGCGATATGGTATCTAATGATAAAAATACCCTAGCGATACCCTATCAATACCCTAGCGATAGGGAACCACCAGGTACAGGTACAGGTACAGAAACAGGTACAGAAACAGAAACAGGTACAGGTACAGAGGCAACGCCTCCCTCTCCCGTGGGAGGTATACCAGAAACGCCGATTGTCGAAAAAACGCCTAAACGTCCCAAGCACAAGCGACCTCTTGAAGGAGTCTCGTATGACAAATTGGCTCTGGGAGTCATATACGAGATGCTGGATTACTGTCCTGCTTATATGCCAGACGCTCCGAGTGAGATTCGCTTATTGCAGGAGCTTGGACAGGAATACCCGAATGTGAGCCTAGTTGCTGAATTCCGCAGGGCGCGGGATTGGTTGGACAACCCGAAAAGCAAGCGTCCTGGGAGCGACCTTAAGAAATTTCTGAGGAATTGGATCTCTCGCGCCGCAAATGATTACGGCGCTGGACAACGGCGCATTATAGGCTATGAAACCGTTACTGAATTTATTCCCGCTGATGAGGCAGAAGGTGAGCAAGATGTCAGAAAAACCGATAGCTCGTGAGAGAACATTGCTGGAAATGTGCCTGGACTTACAGGCTCACCCTGAATTTTTAGAGGACACTGAGACCGCAAAACTGATGCTGGATGGTTTCATACGAGACGAAATCCTAAAGTTCTGGGCGCACGATCTCGAAGGGAATTTTGATGAGGCATTGAAGCAGTTGAAAACAAGTTTGCGCCCATGCGCTGATTTGTTTACAAACGCGGATTTATGCAGAATTATAGGCACTGAGATAGCGTGGATACGCGAAGCAGAAAATATGAGTCCGCTGAACGGTGCGCCTCCTCAGAACTTACGAAAAGCACGAGAGGATTTTGTCAGCGAGGCGCGGCTTGGAGTAGATCCGCTACTCGACAGCGCTTCTCCCACCAAGCAAATGATGGAGCTTGAGTCTTATATTCGCTCATGGGCTGATTTTCCTGCTTTTGGCTTTGGGATTCGCGCTCTGGATGATGCTACCGGCGGTATCCTGCCCGGTGAAATCTGTATCCTCACAGGAGCGCCCGGTACGATGAAAACCAGTTTGGCGCTCTGTGTCGTTGATGACTTGGTTACTCGGGCGGAAAAGGGCTTGGTAATTTATTGCTCCGTAGACATGGCGCGGAGAGAAATAACACACCGCATGATTGAGCGAGAGGCGCGGATTCCTCAAGCCGCGGTGCGGTCGATGTTCGAGAGAGATGACCCTGAAATAGGCTCTATGCGGAAAATGATCTCGAAAAAATACGATGGCCGCCTGGTGATTTTAGGGCATGGGAAAACCGATGCGCAGCGTATGACTATCCCCAGGTTACTCCATGAATGCCTGAAACGACAACCTCAGCTTATCGTGATTGATTATCTGACGCGCTTAAAAGAGCGTGGGCAGAGCGACCTTGAGTTCGTCGAGGATGCCATGCCCAGAATACTTGATTACGCGCACCAATACGAAGCATCGTTCCTGATTTTATCGCAAATGAGCCGGTCAAGCCGCGCCGAGCAAGCGACCGGACGCGTCGGTGGGCATGGCAAAGGCGGCGGGATCGTTGAAGAGCTGGCCCATACCGAAATAGAGCTGTTCCAACAACCAATCGAAGGCGACAAGCCTATGGTGATCGCCGCTGTTACAAAAGCGCGGCGCGGAGTGTCTGGGCAATTCTTTTCGCTGGATTATAACGGCCCCATCAAGCGGTTTTCAGGCGGAGCGACCAAAATGTCTAAAACTGTCCAGAAAAAAGCCATATTCGCGCCGGCCAACGATAGTTTTTACGGGAGACCGTCACAATGAGCTTCCTGAAAATCCTACTCAATCACTTATTCAGCGAGCACGAATGCGCCTTTGAGCTCGAATACCGCTTTCACCCTACCCGCAAATGGCGCTTCGATGCGGCTTTCCCGTCCCTGATGATCGCGGCAGAAATTGACGGCGGCGCCTGGACGCAGGGCAGACATACCAGAGGCAAGGGCTTTATAGGCGATCAGGAAAAAACCAACGAGGCGCAGTTGCTTGGCTGGGAGATTTACCGTTTTGTTCCCGATGACCTGTCAAACGGCAAATTCGTAGACGTCCTGAGCCGCGCCCTTACAAATGCAAAATCCAAGGAGGTTAGCTCCAATGGCAAAAAAGCGCCAAAAACTAACAAAAGCCAAGCGCCAGCAGATACATGATAAAACAAACGGGCGCTGCGGATACTGCGGCTGTGAGTTAAAAGTAAGCGAAATGCAAATTGACCACATAATCCCCCTCGCACAAAACGGAACCAATCACGATGACAACCTCTTAGCTTCCTGCCGAAGCTGTAATCACCGCAAAGAATCAGCAAACCTTGAAAGTTTCCGCGAACAGGTAGAACGATTTCCAGAAGTACTCGATCGCGACAGTGCAACATACCGGAACGCCGTCCGATTCGGGCTTGTGATACCCAACCCGCAGCCGGTGAGGTTTTATTTTGAAAAATTAGAGGAGCAGGCGCGCTGGAGTAAATAAAATAACCTGTGACTCAATACGGGATAAGTCCATTAAATTTTGTCGGCAAATTCAAGAAAATTCGAGGCAAGATTTAATTTTAAAAAGCCCAGTAATATCTTTTGTCGTTTCGATAACGAAAAGTCAAAATAGACCCACTCAAAGACGCCCAGAGAGAAATACTGTAATGGCAAGTATTCGACAATAACGAAACAGAGTGAAAAAGAATGTCGAATCGTTGATACAGGAATACCCAAAGGAGGCCAAACATAATGAACGAACTTAAAACCTGCCCTTTTTGTGGCAGGAAAATAGAAATCGAGCCAGGCACTACACGTGAGCAGATTTGGACTAAGTGTAGGGATAGTGCGGAGCGGAAACAATGAACGATGCTCACATCAGGGTATGCGAGCGTTATTACAAAACCCAGTGCGGAAGTTGTCCACTCAGGCCGGTATGTTGCGCCAAGGTGGAGCTCAGCGGCGGCGGCTTTGAGCAATGGCAACAGAAATTATATGCACTGGCCGAGGAAATAACACGCCAAGGAGGTTTTTAATTTGAGAGTGTACACATGTGATTTTTGTAAAGAAAAAATAGACAGCCCCAATAGTGACATCATTGCTGATGCTCGCTGTGGGTTTGTGAAGTTTCACCTCACATGCGAAGGAGACTATGTCGATGTTTGTGACGACTGCGAAGAATCCCTAAAGAGAATACTAGAAGAGTGGATAGAGGGAAGAGGCGACTGCAATGAGACTGACAAATGAACAACTCGCAGAGATAAAGGCGCGATGCGATAAGGCTACGCCGGGGCCGTGGATTGATGAGCATGGATTCATCCGTCAAATCGAAGGGAAGGCTGATCTTCTATTCATCGCGAACGCCCGAACCGATATCCCCGCGCTAGTAGCCGAAGTAGAACGCCTGCGCGAAGTCGCAAAAGGCGCGGCGGCGTGTATGGCCATCATGGTCGCGGAGCGCAACGACTGGAAAGCTCGATGCGAGGCGCTAGAGGTAGAAATAGGTGAGCCAAATTTGATGGTTAACAGCAAACAATCGCTCAGAGCTAAGATAACCGCGTATAAGACCGAATGCGAGATGTACAAGGCTGAAAATGCTCGCCTCAAAGCCCGATGCGAGGCGCTGGAGAGGGTGATAAAACATAGCACTACCTCCTGCGAAACGTGTAAAGACAATGACAATAAGATTGTATGCGATAGAGTTAAAACGTTTGAATCCCAGCGCGAGGCTTGGAGTCAATGGTTAAAAGACAATAATTTATCATCTTTGATGTGTGGTACATGTGTAATTCAAACTGAGAGTTTTTGTGCGGATGAATGTATTTACGGCCCTCGCCACGTCTCCGATCAATTGGTCGACGCCAACAAAACGATAAACCCAAGTGATAGCAAGGAGCCAGACCATATTATTGACGTAACCAAAAAGGATAAAGACGGCTGGGTGGTGTGTTCAGAGCGGTTGCCGGAGGATGGGAACTTGAAGCTCGTGTTGTACAGCGTGCCAATACAACAGGAAGAATTAAGCTATGAGATGGCCTATTACAATGTTGAATCTGCTGCATGGGAGGAGCCAGCGTACGTAGTATCATTAACATCTTCGCGAGTAATCTACTGGCGCGACATCCCGCCGCCGCCGGAGGTATGAGAATGAACATTGTCAATGTTAGATGGTTTGATGGCTACCTTGAAACCTTTGAGGCGCAAGAGACTCGTTTCGGAAATTCTTTTTTGTGGATGCGTCTATCAGATGGGCAGAACCGACACATCCCTTTAAATCAGGTGCGCTGGTTTTCACTCAGCCAAGAAAGCCATGCTATTACAGAATTGCCGGAGGTGTAGGAATGAAACTCCTAACTGACGCAATCCGTAGGGATGTTTATTTTCGAACGAAGGATGGCAAATGTGCGGCGGGCGCGGGTGTTATGTTTTGCAAGCACTTCAAAGAGAGTAAAAATTGCCTTGTTTTGTGTGCGCATAAAACTACTTCGGGGAAATGTAAATGCTTGGAGGTGCCCGAATGACACCCCGTTACTGGCTAATCCCTCCTGAAACTTATGAACAACTAAACGCCGAATTTAATTTTGATTTCGACCCCTGCCCGTATCCGAGGCCTCCAGATTACAACAGCCTGATATTACCGTGGGGTAAGAGCAACTACGTCAACCCGCCATTTTGCAAAAAGGACGCGCCCCACGGAGGCCCCAGCGCGTTTGTCCGGAAGGCCATTGCAGAGCAAGCTCTCGGTAAAACCAGCGTATTGATTTTGCCAGTACCCAACTCTATCGGGCTGCTTTTGGAGGCTGGCGCAGAGCTGAGGTACGGCGGAAAAATTAATTGGCTGGAGGCAGACACAAAAGAGCCGTGTCCGCGAGCGTATAGGCAGGTTGTGGCAGTTTTGAAAGGAGATTAAAAGCCATGATTGACATACAGACTGAACTACAAAAAATACTCGAAGACGAAATCACCCGCGCAACGGAGAAACATGGGCGGCTGAATTCTGGGCATGAGGCCTGCGGGGCGCTCAAGGAAGAGATAGAAGAGGCAGATATAGAAATCCATAGCATGAAAGAATTCTATGGTTATTTTTGGAATGCTTTTCGGAGGGTGAAAGTTATCAACTGCGATTATTTGAACGAGGTTAGAGATAACGCCATCCGCGCCGCCGCTGAGCTTGTACAAGTGGCTGCCGTGGCGGAGCGGCTTAGGAGACAGGAGGGCGGAGAATGACAAAATTTAACGTCGATGAATTCATGGCTGAATTTCCGCATATGCTCGAAAGCGAATTTGTGCTTGAGAAGATGCTACAGCACTTCGTTTTAGCTTGTTGTTTGGCTGCGAGAGAATCACGCGAAAACGCACAGACTATTATAAATGCCATAGAAAAATCTCCCAAAGCGCCCAAAATCTTGCCAGTACTGGAAGCAATGAAAATGCATCTCAAACAGGAATCAAGGGCACCCATAATGGTACGCGAAGCGGCGGAAGATTTATTGACAGTTATCGAGGGGAAGGAAAATAGATGGAAACTTAAGAATGTCCAAAGTGTGGATGACTGTTCCCCAGGCCTTGATTCCTGTCCTCTCAAAATCCGCGATGAAAACGCCTGCCCGAAGTGCGGCGGGGAGATGGGGAGAGGAACAGGATTTATCTATGCTCAAAACATTGATGATAAAAATGATGGCGATTCTCACCATAACTACGAACATGTGTGTGGGAAATTCTGTAACGCCTGTGGAGTGTTTGTGTTTGAGAAGGAGGGGGAACAAGCATGAATAATCGTTACCTGTTTCGCGGGAAGAAAGTTAATGATGGAAGCTGGATATAAGGTTTTTATATGGGCGGCCTTCCTGATGTTATAGACCACGAAATAATGCATTGGCGCTCTGGTGCAGTGTATGAAATCGACCCCGCAACGCTCGGGCAGTGCACGGGGTTTAAAGACAGAAAAGGCAAACTGGTTTTTGAGGGCGACGTTGTCGAATACACCCGACACGGTCGTAAAATAACCGCTCCAATAACGTACAGTGATGACCATGCTTGCTTTTTCGCAGACGTAGACGGCGATGTTGACAAAGACTGTTTGTATGAGATAGGTTACCCAAAAATCATCGGTAACATCCATGACACGCCGGAGCTCTTGCAGGAGGGCGCGCCATGAATGAAGATAAAAAATATGACTATAGGGAAAACATGAATATATGCATGGTTGGATTTACAAGTACCGCAAAGAAATGTATTCACTACGAGCCCGATGAAATTGGTTTTTGCAAGTTTAAAAGGTATCTTGATGTTAACCGAATCGTTGGTCAATGCATAAAGGAGGTCGCGCAATGAAGGAAAAGCCAATCATCTTCTCAACCTTCATGGCGCGAGCTCTTCTAGAGGGGCAAAAGACTCAGATGAGGCGGGCAGTTTTGCCGCAACCGCGCTACCCCCTTAAATGGCACAAGGGGAAATGGCACGAATACAGCGAAGACCCAGTTGCAGACAAGACATGCAATAGCCCATGGGGATATGCTTACCCTGCAAAGTACGTCAAGGGCGACATACTCTGGGTGCGTGAGGCGTGGGCGTATGTACTGGCTAGCCAGCCATTTATTAATGACATCACACTAACCATAGATCCCCAAGACAAAAAAATGGCATTCATTTATAAGGAGGATAATCACTCCACCTCAGAACATTATATCTGGCGCTCTCCCATCTACATGCCCCGTGCCGCCGCACGAATATTCCGATGCGTGACGGATGTACGGGCGGAGAGGTTGCAGGATATAACAGAAGCTGATGCAATCGCGGAGGGGATGTGCTTTACAAACTTTGGTGAATACATGCCAAAAGGGATGATAAGTTTTGATGGTAAAAAAACATTTCATACATTCAAGCCAGAAAAACATGACGGGTGGCATATAGGGGGAGCGACAGGTCCAGACCAGTGCCACAGAACGGCGCGAGCCGCATTTGCTGAACATTGGGACAAGCACAACGCCAAAAAGCCAGGCTGCGCATGGGCGGATAATCCGTGGGTCGAGGTGGACGAATTTGAAAGGGTGAAAATATGACACGCGATGAAGTTAAGGCCTTGGACAACCGCAAATTAGACTGGAGGTATGAGAAAAATGATAACTGCCAAAGAAGCGCGTGAGCTGTCCGTTCCAGCAAAAGAACGAGCGGCCGAGTTAGAACCATTAATCAGAGATGCAGCAGCAAGAGCAAGGACAAGCATAACTGTACGTGGGTGGTGGGCAGAAAATGCCCATGCTGGAAGCGAAGAATGGGTTAGCGCCAAGAGATACCTCGAAAGCCTTGGATATAGAGTAGAGGCACAGGCCGAAGAGCGGCAATTCGTTGACGTGCAAGTGATTGTGAGGTGGGGCGCATGAAGTTCACCTGTCCAACCCCCGTCTATCCAAAAAATTACGGTCGCTATACAACCATCGAAGCCGACAATTACGAAGCAGCGCAAGAAAAGCTCTGTCGCTCATGTCCCGGACGGGATAAATGCAAGGGGTTGGAGGCGGATGTACAGCCTGTCAAGGTCACGCCGGGGCAGATGGGCTTGTTCGAAACATGACCGGCCTATCTCTGTTTAGCGGCATAGGAGGGCTCGATCTGGCTTTCGAGTCAGCCGGCGGAAAAGTAGCCGCGATGTGCGAAATAGACCCGTTTTGCCGCAGGGTATTACGCAAGCACTGGCCGGATGTGCCGATTTTCGAGGATATTAAAACACTGAGAGGTGAGAGCGTTGGCGCAGCAGTTGACATTGTTTTCGGTGGTCCACCCTGTCAGCCCGTCTCCGTGGCAGGAAGGCGAAGAGGGCAAGATGATGAAAGATATCTCTGGGGAGATGTTTTCCGGCTTGTCGCCAACCTTATGCCGCGTTTTTGCGTCTTTGAAAATGTGCCTGGAATCCTCACCATTGCCGCAGACGACATTTGCCAGAGTTTGGAGCGTATTGGTTACTCCGTCGGGATTTGCAATTTTGAAGCTGCGGCTGTCGGAGCGCAGCACAGGCGGGCGAGAGTGTTTTTTGTGGGGTACGCCGAACGCGGCGGATTGTCAGGGCTCCCACGGGGGTGGGCAAGGCAAGAGTTTGCGGACGGATGTAAAGATATTCCCAACCCCGCGCTCATCGGACGGAATGTCGGGCGCTTTGAGGGCTCCAGAAAACATCAAAAATGCAAAGTCGAGGCTGGAAGATCATGTTTCGCTGTTCCCTACCCCAACAGCGAACGATGCGAAGAACAACGGAGCAGCCTCGCAGATGAACAGGAATTCAGCACCACTGGACGTAGTGGCAGGCGGGGCGCTGAATCCCGACTGGGTGGAGGCTCTTCAAGGATTTCCCATTGGCTGGACTCGATTGGAGGGTTAATGAATGTCAAAGCGAAAGCAAGAGCCAGAGAAATATTGCTTGAATTGCAGGAAGAAGCTATTTCGCAAGCGATACAATGGACAACTGGAATGTTTCCAGAGGTTCATTACACGCAAGTTTTGCTCGCTATCCTGTGCGAATATGAGGCAAGACTTAACAAAGTCGGGCTACCATCGGAGGGCAAATCTCTTTCTGAAAAGCAAATGCGAAGTTTGTGGCGCACAATTGAATCTGCACGCACACCATATGGATGGGGATGTGACCAACAATACCACAGAGAATATTCAAACGCTCTGCGCGCCTTGTCACAATTCATTCCATCACTTATGCCAACGGCTTGGGCTAACGGTGCCTGGGAGGATGGTATTCCTAGGACAGCCAGAGGTGTGCCAGACAGAGTAAACCGCCTGAAAGCCCTTGGCAACGCAGTTGTACCGGCTCAGGCAGAGCCGATTTTTAGAGCGATTATGGAGGTGATGACTAAATGCCCAACCCCAGAGTAATAGATGCCTCATTAGTAGCGCAGGCCCATAGCAATGGCATCAGCACCAGCGCCCTCTGGAACCGTTTAAAAAACGGTTGGGACCCCGAGGTGGCGGTATCCAAAAAGACGCGGCACAGTCCGCGATACAAGAGGCGAGAGGGGCATACCGCTACACCTGCATCCGTGCCAGAAAAAGCGCCAGCACCATTAAAACCGCTCACCATTAACGGAACATACGAGTTCCCCATACAAAATAAGCATAAATACAAACTGGATCGGATTGTCAAATGCGCTGTCGGGCCGCTGGCGTTGTTCAGAATCACTGGAACTAAGGCGCTGGAAAGCTTTACGGCTGCGCAATTAATAGACGAAGGCTATAGGATACCAATAGGGGGATACACAGCATGAACACAGAAAATTTTGCGCGGTTGCTCTACATGACGTACCAAGGGGCGCGGATGGGCAACATGGATAACTGGGATGAGCTGCCGGAGGATGAGAAAAACCTTTGGCGCAAGCAGGCCGACCTTATAGGGGAAAGAATATTCATAGGCGGTTTTAAAGCTCGCGGGGCGTAGAGGGGTAAAAATCAAGGCGGGTTTAGTGTTTGGCCGCACAGCCCGCCCTAAAATCAGATACCGACTGATTATATCATGGGAGGTATTGGATGAAGAAAACAGAAAATGACATTTCACGCCCCTTTAAGTTTGCCGAGTCGTGTATGTTTAGTTATCTCAAAAACCTTGCGCGGATAAAAGCTCTACGAGCCGACCTAAAAATACTGGATATGCAATCATCCGTTAAGGTGCAAAGCTACGAAGAATATCAATCCACTACGGGATACATTGACAACATCCCAATTCGCATCTTAAAAATTGACACTCTCGAAGGGCTTATCGCTGGTGTTGAAAGATGGACAGGGCCGATCACGGACTTATTGAACGACTTAGACAGCCCGTACAATATTTCATCAGAACGCCAAGATTTGCTGGGGATACTGCGAGTTCGTTACATTTACGGTAACACATGGGATAGGAGTTTGGAATACCTGAAAATGTCCAAAGAGCGATTTATAGAGCGCCGAAGGCAGCTTGTAGAAATGGCTATCGGGTACATGGGACTTGAAGCGCGTTTTTGACTTCCGACCTAAAACCCGACCCAAAACCCTACCTAAAACCCGACTTGTTTTTTGAAAAACGGCGTTTTATTATTATGCTGGTTAAAAATCCCGGAGTAGCTCAGTGGCAGAGCGCTTTACGTAAGAGGTCGGTGGTTCGAGTCCATCTTCTGGGTAAAAAGATTTTCCCCTTTGGACGAATACCCAGAGGGGATTTTTGTTTGTGAGGACTTGACGGCTCTCGAATGGGGCCGCTTTTTATTGCCTCTTGACAAGTCGCTTATTGTCTTATATCATCGTGTCAAATCTTAATAAAGAGGTGAGGCGATGGATAGGCTATACACAGTCGAGGAAGCGGCCCAAATTTTGAGCATACACCCCGACACTTTGCGCATATGGCTCAGAACTGGCAAAATCAAAGGCGTGAAAATAGGCCGTGGGTGGAGAATTTCGGAAACAGAACTCGAAGCGCTCACAAAAAAAGAACCCTGAATAGCTGTCTCTCTTGGAGGACAGTCAGCTAAGCAGGGCAAGGCAAAGAAAGTCTCTGCGTGTAGAATTATAGCACGTAAGGGCTTCCTTTGGAGTGTAAAGGAGGCTATTTTTATGGTTACAACATTATTCCCCGATGAAAATATCGAAGCAAATCCCATGTCTTTTGAAATGTATGAGCGTGATGGCGTGCTGTGGGTTGGGTATGTGCCTGAGTCAATCCTTCTTGTTGATTGAGCAGGGAGGCTATTTTATGCCCAAATATTCATTGCAAGGCGTTATCAATCATCACAATGGAACTGAGGCGCTTCACCCCATGTTTCTATTTCCTCCGAATATCGGCGATTTTTGCCGTGCCGAAGTTCGTCTGGCGTTCGCCTGTTGTGAAGCAATCGAAAAAAGCGGCATGGTTTTGACTGTGGAGTTGCTCAAAGAAACAGTCAAATTAAACATGAAAGAAGAATACGCCGTGTACATGCAGGTTCCAGCTTACAAATTAGCGCCCATACAACTGCCACAACCGACAGAGCCGAAACAGACTGATAACCTCGGCGTAACGGTCGAAAATGGTAAGGTTATCGTTTCTTCGCTCGATATTGCGAGGGTGTTCGAGAAACAACATTATAATGTCATTCGAGATATAGAGAGCCTTGATTGCTCTGAAGAATTTAACGCCTTCAATTTTGAGTGCGTTAAATATAACGACCAGAAGGGCGAAAAACGCCCCGCTTACAAACTCACCCGCGACGGCTTCACTTTCTTGGTTATGGGTTACACGGGTAAAAAAGCGGCATGTTTCAAAGAGGCTTACATAAAACGGTTTAATGATATGGAGAAAATATTGACCAACCCTGCCCTACCTGCTTCGGCGCCTCCGGCCAAAAAGGAAAAACTGTACACGCCAGAGGAAGCGGCAGAGGAGTTAATGCTCAGAGGTTACAGGAAATTCTACGCGCTCATGATTCAAAGGGGATTTTTTGCGAAGGTTAGCAATAAAATGTATTGTCCAAAGCCGGAGTATATAAGGCAAGGGCTTTTCGAGATTTTCAGAGGGCACAACTACAAGCGCCCGCTGGTTACGCAAAAAGGAATAGAGTATTTAAATCGTGAATTACAAACGACATGAAGCTAATAGCCCCCGCAAGGGGGCTATTTTAATGCACGAAAGGAGGCGGCGCTGATGCCACTCACTCAAAAACAGGAAGCCTTTTGTCTGGCGTACATTGAGCTTGGTGATGCCAGCGCCGCTTACCGAAAAGCGTATAACACGGCCAAAATGAAGCCGGAGACAATAAACAGAACGGCTAAAGATTTGCTAGACAACCCCAAGATTACCACAAGAGTAGCCGAGCTCCGTGCGCCAGTCATCGAGAAGGCTCAATTCACGCTCGAAAAACACCTTGAAACCTTGGCGGAGCTAAGAGATAAATCTAGCCAACTCCGGCAAATGAACGCGGCAATAGCTGCGGAGATCGCGAGAGGCAAGGCGGCTGGCTTTTATGTTGAAAAACGGGAAATTACAGGGAAGGGTGGCGAGCCGCTCAATATTCCCGATATCACCGTAAACTTCGTAACACCGAAAAATGCAGAAACAGGTTGATATTCCAGTCATCTTTGAGGATTTATTTCGACCGGCGCGCTATAAGATCTACTACGGCGGCAGAGGTGGCGGGAAAAGCTGGGGAATATCGCGAACGCTGATTTTAAAAACGCTGCAGAGCAAATATAGAATCCTCTGCGCTCGTGAATTTCAAACCAGCATCAGCGATTCAGTACATCACCTACTGGCGACGCAAATAGCAGCTTTAGGGCTGGAGCAATATTTCACCATAGGGAAAGCGACGATCATGAGTGCCACTGGCTCGTCTTTTATTTTTAAGGGGCTTCGCATGAATCCCCAAGAAATAAAATCCACAGAAGATGTCGATATCTGCTGGATAGAAGAAGCCCAGAGTGTTTCAGAGGAATCATGGAAAGTTTTAACACCAACGATTCGAAAGGCTGACTCTGAAATATGGATTAGCTTCAACCCCATGAATGAAAGTGACCCGACTTATCAGCGATTCGTTCTTAATCCTCAACCAGGATCAGTTATAAAAAAAGTCAACTGGAACGACAACCCCTATTTCCCCGAAGTTCTTAATGCGGAGCGCCTGCATATGCTCAACACTGATGTTGATGCATATAATCACATTTGGGGCGGCGAAATTCTCAAAATCAGCGATGCCGTTATCTTTAAGGGTAAATTTGAAGTCAAAGCCTTTGACACGCCGAGAGACGCGCGTTTTTATCATGGTGTTGACTGGGGCTTCGCGCAAGACCCAACTATGTTGATTCGTTATTTTATCTCAGGGCGAACGCTCTGTATCGACCAAGAGGCCGGAGGAATCGGCGTTGACTTGGATGAACTTCCAGCGTTATTTGACAGCATAGACACATCGCGAAAGTGGCCGATAAAAGCAGATAATTCAAGGCCAGAAACTATAAGCTACATGCGTAAGCGGGGTTTTAATATCACCGCAGCAGATAAATGGCATGGCTGCGTTGAGGATCGAATCGCCCACTTGCGAAGCTTCGACAAAATCATTATTCACGAGCGGTGTAAGCGCACACAGGATGAATTTAGGCACTATAGCTACAAAGTTGACAGGCAGACCAATGACGTTCTGCCTGTTGTTATTGATGCACACAATCACTGCATTGACGCCATAGGTTACGGCCTTGACGGGCTGATTAAAAAGAAATCCGGCTGGAGCTACGGCCCCGCTGTGAATTTATGAGAAAGGAGGCGTTCATGTGAGTAGTAATTTACAGCCAGGCGATCCGTGGAAATCATATCCTCCAACGCAGGAAGACCAGCAGCGAATTGACAAAGCGCAGGAAATGGAGAAACTTTACGAAGGCGAGTTTGAAAATATCCTTGTAAGGCTCGACCGCTTCAAGGCTAAATTCGCAGACGCGCAGGCAATCAGGCTGAATTTCTTTCAAGTCATGTCGCAAGAATTCTCCAAGCTCCTATTCGGCGAAGATGTTGAAATTAATGTTCCCAAGGCGCATCAAGATGTCATGGACGAGCTTCTTGAATCTACAGCTCTACAAAGTAAGCTCATGCAAATGTCGGATATCGCGTCGAGCGTTGGGGGCTGCCCGCTCAAAGCATGGCGCGATGCCAGCGGTAAAGTGCATATAGATTTAGTTTCGAACAGTATCTATTTCCCATCGTTCGACCCCGATGACTGCACTCTGCTGACGGGGCAAACAATCGCATGGGAGCGCATTGACGGTGATAAAAAATACATTGTGCGCGAGATTCACACACCGGGCAAAGTGCGCCGCGAGGTGCTTAACGAACAATTTGAGCCTAATGACGCAAAGTATCAGGAATGGTATCCAGGCATCCCGCAGGATACAGCCACAGGTTACGACGGGATGCTTGTTGAGTACATCCCGAATTATCGCTTCGGCAATGAATTCTGGGGTGTCTCTGACTACGTGAAAATTAAAGACGTGGTCGAGGAAATCATGATTCGCATGTCCTCGATTGCTGATATTCTCGACAAACACGCAAGGCCCAAGCAAGTAATGCCAGCCGAGCTGCTGGATAAAATTCAAAATATGCTTCAAGAATTCAGAAATGATATGGTTGGCACTGGCATGATATCCCGCACCGAGGCCGACGTAATGACGCGCTCTGGCAATTTGCCGAGCAATCTTGACGCTATTTATGTTCCAGCCGAGGCAGACAAAGGCAATCTCCCGCGCATGGTGACATGGGACGCAAATATGACCGGTGCAATGGACGAGCTTGACCGGCTCTTTGATCTGTTTTTATCGCTATCCAGTATGACGCCTGAAGTTTTCGGTATCTCGAAATACGGCGTGTCAGAATCTGGCAGAGCGTTGAAATTCCGCAACAGACGGACGCTTTCCGAGTGCAACCGCAAGCGCCAGTTTATGCTGCCAGGACTTAAAAACATCATCCGCGCGGCGCTGTCGCTGTCTGGCGTTGATATTAACAGGCGGGATATCGGTATCATAATGCAGGATGGTCTGCCGTTCGACGAGCTTGAAGCGACGCAGATATCAGCCGCTTGGGTTTCCGCAGAACTTGCGACCAGAGAGTCCGCGATGCTGAACGCACGGCCCGACATCACGCGCAAGCAGGCGCAACAGGAGCTTGCGGAAATCGACGCGAAAAACGCCTTGTCACAGGACGACGGAATGCCAACCTTCTCACGAGGGGCGGTGACCCCGGATGGCTACAATAGCGAGGAAGATACGTAGACCGCTGGAACGGCTGCTTGGGCGAGAGGCTGATAATCTCAAGGGATTATTTCAGCGTTTCGCCACACGCATTGGAAAACGTATGCAACCGCTTCAGGCTGCGGTGGATGGCGGCAAGTCCCCCACGTACTCCCTGCGCTATCTCAGAGCCCTACAGGATGGCTACAAGGGCGAATATCGGCGCTTATTGCGAGAGATACAGGGCTGGACTAATACAGGTTATCGCGCGATTTACCGAGGCGGACAGCGTGACGCAATCCTCGACCTAGCTGAGGCTGGGAAACTCAATGCTAATATTCAGCCCTCCACCGGAGCTATGCACCGCAGGGCTTTGGAGTTGCTGGCGAACGAGCTATACACGAACAAAAACCTTGACGCTACAGTCGGGCGGCGCTACCAGGATAAATTCCGAAGTCTGGGGCTGCAAATAGCGACTGGTACGGTATCCGGCGAGGACACTTGGCGGCAGGCGATGCAAAAGCATATCGCGGCCATGAAGGAATACGGCGAAGATTCATTCACCGATGCGGGAGGCAAAAAATGGGGCCTTAACGCATACGCCGAAATGGTGGCGCGCACCACAACTATGCACGTTATGAACGTTGGCAAAATGAACGAATTTGTCGAACACGGCGAGGATTTGGTTGTTGTGGCTGACTTTTCGCCGACCTGCCCGCAGTGCAAGCCGTGGGGCGGTAAAATTCTGAGCATCAGCGGGGCAACTAAGGAGTATAACGGCAGGGCGATTCCAAGCTATGCGGAGTCCGAAGAGGCTGGGTTATGGCACCCGCAGTGTCGGCACTCATATAGCCTTTACATACCGGAGGTCTGGGGTGAGCCGGATGAAGATGGGCGCGTTTCTGGGCGCATAGCTGAAAAGGCAGAATACGCCGTTGATGTTGATGACTTGTCCGATTATATGCGCCAAGAATACAATGCCACTGTAGCGCCAGAGCTGAAAGACTTGAATTTTCCAAGCGTAAGAGAAGCAGCCGCAGGTATAGAGCAAGTGCTTGAAGAATTCCCAAGCGCGAAACCTTATTTTACTGGATTAGAGATAAACAGGACGGCAACCGACGTTATGAATGTAAATTTTGAGGGCGTAATAACATATAATGTAGATGCCTTCGAGACCCGCACGAGTGCGATAGCAAGCTGCAAAGGGCCATATTTTGGTTATCTTCATAAAAACGCTTCAGTTCAAAGCGTTGGCGCTCATGAGGCAGGACACGTACTTGAATTGGCACTTATATATCAAGACCGCGCAATAACTAATAAGGAAGCCGCGTGGAATAATCGCGCGAAAGCGAAAGAGATCATAAGAGACGCGGCAGATAGATTAGGAAGCGGAAAATCTTTGGACGAACTTCGTGCTGAAATCAGTGATTATGCAGTTAAAAAAGACGACTCGGAGACCTTAGCAGAAGCCGTTGGAGATTATGTAGCGAATGGTAATAATGCTGCGCCGCTTTCCTTGGAAATAATCAAGCTACTGAAAGAGAGGTTGTCATAATGATGATTTTTGATTGGAGACCGTTTGCTGATTGGCTTAATGAAAAAACGTCAGACAATGACACCCGGCCAATGGAAGAGCGCGGGCTAAAGCCAGGCGCGCCACCGGAGGCCGTAGAGGTGTACGAAAAATACTGCGTCATTATGGAGGACAAAAAACGGCGCGGTGTGAAGTAGCTTCATTTTGTGTATGCCCCACCATCCACAAACCATCTTGTGAATGACAAAACGCAGAAAACCATACGCAAAAATATTACGACGATAGCGGCCTTCGGGCCGCTTTTTTGTTGACCGAAAACAGGTCGGACGCGGCGGGTTGATCTCCGCAGCGAGAGCGTGACACGTCCCACGCCTTCCGGCTTGTTTGTTTTGGACGTGGATATGAAAGGGGCGTGAGGAAGTGGAATATCAGTTTTTACCAAGTTTGAGCCTCGACGAATATGAGGCGCTGCGCGAGAGCATTCGCGAGAAGGGCGTTATCGAGGCGGTTATCACAGACGAAAACGGAAATATCATTGACGGCCACCACCGCGTAAAAGCCTGCGCTGAGTTGGGCATCGAATATCCAACGCGGGTTATTGAGGGGCTCTCGGAGGAAGCAAAGCAGGATTTGAGCCTTGAGTTGAATATGCACAGGCGGCATTTAACGAAGGAGCAGAAAAAAGAACTGGCGGTGGGACTGAGGGAACAGGGTTGGACACAAGAGCGGATTGGAAAATCTCTGGGAGTATGCCAAAAAACTATTTCAAATTGGGTTGGTTTAGTAAATTTACTAAATCAAAATTCAGACAAATCTACCCCAACCCAAAACCTCGACGCAATTATCAACGCCAAAGTCCAAGAACACGTCACTCAGCTTGAAGCGAAAGCCGCCGAGCAGATGAAGGCAGCGCAGATGGAAAACCAAAGGCTTTGTTCAGAGCTCAACGCCCTGAAATCCGCCCCAAAGCCCGAACCTGTGATCATTGAGAAAGAAAAGCCCGTGCCGTCCATGGAATTAGATGAGGTATTACGCAAAAAAGAGTCTGAGCTTGAGGCTATGCGGCGTAAGTTAGAGGAGAAAGAGGGCTGGGTTGACGCAAAACTTAAAGTTGAGCGCGAGCAGCGAGAGTCGCATTTTAAACAGCGTGAAGCTGATTTGCAAAAGCTTCTTGAAAAGAAAATGCAAGAAATTGACGCCGCTGCAAAGGCTGGCGTTGACGTCCAGGAATTAAGCAAACAAAAAGAAGCTTTGTCATTCGACATTCTTAAGTTAAAAGATGACCTGTCATACGAGACGCGCATTGACGGCATAAGGGGTAATTTCAGAAAACTGGCAAGTGGCGCAGTAAGCGCTTTGCAAATGATGGAGTTATTGAAGGGTTCCATAGCTCAAGACCCTATCTATTGCAGATTAAGGATTGATGAACTACAGGAAGCCAGGGATACCATGCAAAAACTCAATAAGGCATCGTCGGCGAACATTGAAATACTGGAAGAAATGCTTGATAAAACAAGAAGGGAGGGAGGGTTACGTGTCGTCTAAAAATTATGAAATCAAAGGCAGCATGGAGGCTGTATTGGAGAAGATAAACTCTGAAGAGGGATGTTCGCTTGAGGAGGGAATCGCGCTGGCTGGTATTGTCATAGTCAATCATGAATGGGCCATGAGAAGGCAAATAAGCGCGGTTTACAGCAATAAAATCAAGCGTCTTGGTGGCACTGGCTCAAAGAAAACATTTTTTTATGTGCCTCATAGAGAGTTTGGCAAGAAAAAGATGGTGCATGTTCACCACTTGTACTTATCGGAAAGTCAAAGAGAGTATGCGATGGACGAAATAAAGAAGCAGATGGAGCGATTGGGAAAATCATACGGGAACATTAGCCCAAAGATGCGCGTCTTATCAGATCAATGGACAGTGCTTTCAAATCACGTCTTTGATTTCGTTAAGGAGGGCGCGGCATAATGCGAAGCAGCGCCGACATAGAGAAGCGTCAAGGCAAGAGCGGCAGCACTGAGAGCCGCGACAGGAAACAAAAGCGCGATAAGCGCAGAGAACGGAAGGGAACAAAGCCTCGGAGCGATTCCGAGGCTTAACTTTTATCAGCGGGAGGCTGGATTTATATGTCATTGAAAATGTTGTTGGAAAAAGCGGAATGGGACAAGCTGGAGGAAGGAATCCAAAAGCTTTACGGAGAGAAAGATGGCAAATACACGCTGGCAGTCGAGGGAATCGAAGATACCAGCAGGCTCAAATCTGCGCTCGCAGCCGAACGCGCGAACGTCAAGGAACGGGAAAAGAAAATCAAAGCGTGGGAAGCGCTGGGCAAAACGCCGGAAGAGATAGGCGAAGCTTTGAAAAAGCTGGAAGAATCGCAGAAAAATAAGACGCCGCCCAAAGAAGGCGAAAGTGAACTGAACGCCGTCACAGAACAACTCAAAGCGATGCAGACGGAAATGGCCGCACTCAGGAAAGATCATGCCGAAACCTCAGCGCGCGAGAAGCAGCGCGAGCGTGAAGCGCGGATTTCCAAGTTGTTTGATGGGTATTCGGAAGAGCAGAGAGGCGATTTCATGCTACTGGTCAAGGGTGAAACTGAAGAGGAAGTTTCCGCAAGCGTGAAGTCATTGAAGGAGCGGTATCCATTACCCGCGAAACCGCCTGCCGGAGGGCCTACAAATCCGCGACAAAACCCCAAAGAGGATGATGACGACGAAGATGTCAAAGCGGCGAAGGCAATGGCTGCGGAAAAAGCCAAAGCACTTGAAGACATCAGGAAAATTGGAAAGTAAAAAATTCAAGGAGGCAGAAATATATGGGAAACCTTAATTCGGCCGGCCGCAGTTTTGGGCCGAGAGCAAGTATTTTGGCGGTAATGAAGGGCTTTAACACCAAGAGCGTTATGGTAAGTGACGTGGGGCTAGTCCCCGACGAGCACGGCAAGAAAATTGTACGCGCGGGCACGATAGTCGGCGGCATTGGCGGAAGTGTCATGTTGAATCAGGATTTACTGGTGGCCGAACATGGCTATCCATCTTTGCGCACGTCGCTGGCTGGGCCAGACAATGACTTGCTTTTTGCTGGCTTGTCGGTTGCGGCGGTAACGATAGAGTATGTCGTGCCAGCTGCCAGCACCCCATTAAGCGTTGCAGTTGCTGGAAACGACATTGTTGTGACCCTTGCAACAAACACGGATGGCGTTGTCGTGAGCACGGCCAACGACGTAAAAAACGCTGTGAATAGTTATGCCGCAGCCAGTGCGCTTGTGGTAGTCAGGAATATTGTGAGCGATAGCGGCAATGGGCTTGTTACTGCAATGCCTCAGACGGCGCTTGTAGTACATAACTCGGTCAATGCGCCAGAAGGCTTACTGTTCAACGACGTAGATGTGACTAACGGGCCGTTTCCCGGAGCGCTGCTCTACGTGGGTTCGGTAGAGATTAGCGCCATCCCCAGACCGCCTACGGCTGCGCAGATTGCCGCGCCCGGCATGAAAGATATCAGATTTATGGACTACAGAAACCGCAAGCCGGTAGTATAAGGAGGATCAGATTATGGGTAATAAGTCTATTTTTAACAAATTTGCGCCAAAGGCGCTTGCTGCTTATATTCAGGAATTGGCAAAACAGGAAGAGCAGGACTATATACTGCGTTCGTACTTCCCGACTGAGTACACGGCTGAGCTTTCTTTATCGTATCTCAGGGCAAGCGCGGCGCTTCCTGCGGCTCTCAGGCCGACGGCATTTGACGCCGAGCCCTCTCTTAGGCCGCGCAGGGGGTTCAAGGAAGTCGTCAAAGGGATTCCGTTCTTCCGCGAAGCTTTCTTTGTAGGGGAAGAGGAATACAAGGAGCTCATGGCAATCAACAACGGTGAAAAGAGCGAACGCTATGCCGTGCAGATCGTCAACCAGTATTACGAGGATGGCCAGAATCTCCACAAAGGCGCTCTAATGCAGGTTGAAGCCATGCGTATGCAGTTGCTGTCCAAGGGTGGAAAAATCGAAGTCGGCGACGGCGCAGCCATGTATAGCTATGACTTTGAAATGCCCAGCGCCAACCTCTTCGCCGTGGCACCAGGCTTTGAATGGAGCAATACGGCAACCGCAGAGATCATTAGAGACTTGCGCCGTTGGCGGGAAGACATGCGGAGCGGGCCTGGAAGGACTTTGCCTGGCGCTGTAATAATGAGCACCAAAACTTGGGGCTACATCATGGACAACCAGCCTATTGCTCAGGCAATTTGGGCTGAGCGGGGATTTGCTCCAGGCTCGGAGCTGACGGCCGCGCAAATCAGGGAGTACATTAACCGGAAGCTTGATACCGGAGCAGTTGGTTACAGGCCGCTTGAATTCATCGTTGTAGATAACGGCTACTACCCGCACCTTGATTCTGTGTTCGTGCCGTATTTCGAGGACAATAAAGTCGCATTCATCCCCGGTAACATTCCGCTCGGCAAGACGTTTTGGAGCGACACGCCGGAGTACGACGCCGGAGGTAGCAGCCTGAATACCGGAAAATTCACCATGTCGCGCACGGCTGAGTATGGCATTACCATTTGTCAGAGCCTGCCTGACCTGCCACCCATGAACATCAGGACGTGGTTGTCGATGATAGCCATGCCGTCGTTCCCGCAGGTGGACAAGTGCGGGCTTGCGATAGTAGCGTAGGTGTCCTATGGTCAGATGCAAAGTGCTCTGGGGGCGAATAGGCCCCCATCAACAGAACGACATAATCGAACTTAGCGAAACCAATGCAGACCGCCTCCTGAAAATGGGGGCGGTTATTATTTTGGAGACGATAACACCCGCGCTGAGCCTTACGCCGCCAGAACCTCCCAGTGATTCAGATGGACAACCAAAGCCTGAAAACGCGCTGACTCTTGAGCATGTACGGATATTGATACAACTAGCTGAACAGGCTGCGGCTAAAGAGAGCTCCGAGGCTGGGCAGGAAACCGAAGAAGAGAGCAAAACTGGCTCTGATGAGGAATCTGAGCCTGAACCCAATCCCGAAGAGGTAGAAACCTCTGAGTCAGAGCAGGAAGAAACGCCAGAACCTAAACCGGCTACGCGTCGCACAACCCGCAAAGCGAAAGAGGTGGAGTAACTAATGGCGCAGCCGTGGGTCACGTGGACAAATCAAGAGTGGCTAAATAACGCAAAAGACTACCATTCCGCGCGGCTCTCGGCTGACGCATGGGTCGCGCTTGGTGAAGCCAGACAATTGCAAGCCCTGACCTCTGCACGTACTTTTCTCGCCCAATGGTCAGGACATAAAAATTTCCCACTCGCTGTGTATGAGCAGGCGCTCTGGCTGACAACTGAAGACGGAACTAACTCTATCAGCGATTTTTCATCCGTGTCTGTTGGTACCAGCTCGGTGAGTGTTAGTTATGGGCGGTCACGCAAAGACGGCGGTCCTCCTGTGTGGATGTGTCCTATCGCGTGGGCGCTGCTTAAACCAAGCGGCGGCTGGGATGCGGGGAGAGTGGTCTGATGGCCGGTATTGTCGATATGTTTTGCAAGCAGTCGGCGCAATGGCGGCGCAAAATTCCAGGCAGTGAAGACAAATTTGGTGAGCCTCAATACGGAGAGCCTGTAGCTATCAAATGTCGTGCAGTGAAGTCTAAAAAGCTTCACCGCACTGCTATTGGCGATGTAATACCTACCTCATGGAATCTGCTTTGCATTGATCCTGTCGAGGTCGGTGACATTGTAACCGTAGACGGCGAAGAGCTGACCATCGTTGACATTGGGCTTACCGAACTGGTCTGGATATCAGGGAAAGTTCTTGGGAGGTTTTGCCATGCCTAAAAAAACCGGTATAACGATTACCAGCGAATTTAATGGCGACGATATCAAGAAACACATGGAAGGCGCTATTAAACAGGCGCTTTGGGTACAAGGTCAAGCCTTAATAGCCGAAGCGCAGAGGCGCAAGCTTGTTCCGCTCGACACTGGTACGCTGCGGCGGTCGGCTGTTGTAACGCTGAACGAATTACCGTTAATGTCGCAAGTGCATGGTATGGCTGAAGCATCAGACGGAAACAACCCCGTGGTAGTTGACGATCCCAAGAAGCACAGTGGGCCAGTCAATGACGTTTATGTTTCGTACAACACGCCATACGCCGCAACGCTCCATGAAAATCTCAACGTGGTTCATAAACCTGAATGGGAGCCGCGAGACTGGCGCAGGACTGCCAGCGGCAAGATCGTTCCCAAACCAGCAGAGGGCGAGCCTAAATGGATTGAGAAAGCCAACGCCTCAATCCTCTCAAAGCTTGCGGCGATAGCGGCCAGCGCTATAAGGAAATACCTGCCATGACGCCTATTGAATCTTTAGCGGCGGCGCTTGATACCGTTGGAATAACCCCGCTCTACTTGATGGAAGGCGCGCCGGACGCTGAGAACACGGCGATATCTCTGACGCCTTATATGGGCGCGCCGATAAGCGCAGACCAGGCGCTTATTGGCGATGAACAGAGCGTTCAGGCATACATTCGCGGCGATAGATACGCGGAAGGCTACGAATTGGCTTGGAAAGCCTACAGAGCCGTATGCGCCCTGATGGAGCAGCAGGAGTCCTTTGAGGATTACCGCATTGCCGGCGTGATGCAATCCCCTACCTACATAGGCAGGGATGAAAAACGCAGATATTTACTAAGTTTTAATTTCAGAATGAGGAGGTTTTAAAATTGGCTGGTGATGTAAGGAATATAAAACTTGGCAGTGCATGGGTTGCTGTCTTAACGCACGGCGGTAAATTCCGCGTACTTGGTTTTTCACAAGACGGCCCTAATTTAGCATATAGCGCCACAACTGAAGGTGTAGACGTAGATCAGCTCACGATGTCTATATTGAACCGGATAACTGACGAAGAAGTCAGTTTCACATTCCCCGCAGTGGAAATAACTACGGAAAATCTTACGTTAGCCTTTCCTGCGGCTAGCGTGAGCGGCAAGCGTGTGACCGTATATCCTGCTGGCTCCGTTAATATCGCTGACAAAATAGCGGCGATACTCATCCATCCTGTTTACAAAGGCGCTCCGGCAGGCAGTGAAATAGACTTATCTGACCCGTCATATGACAGTTCGGAAGACATTTTGTTATTCGGTACTCCGTCATCGGAATTCGATATAACTTTTGCGCGTGATGGCATTTGGAAGGTCACGCTTGGTTTCGACGGAGTAGCCAGCGCAATCGGCGCATTGCTGGATTGGGGTGACCCGTTCCTGCAAGATTTAACATTTACCCCAACGGACATGACGGGCGCTATCGGCGCAGAAGTAACACAAACCCTTACGGCTTCTGGCGGCACGGCTCCTTATACGTTCTCTGTCGCGCCCTTCCCTGGCTGGAATGTCGATGGTGACGAACTTAAATTTACGAGCGATACGCCGGGCGAGTATAAGACACTTGTTTATGCGATGGATGGCGAGCGGAAGTATTCTCCTGCGCTTATCACCGCGACTATTTCTTAATTCGAGGTGTAAAACATGAGTAATTTTTTTGATGCTGATGAATTGGGACTAGCGGAATTAAAGCTTAATGGCAAAACTCATAGCTTTCGCCCCGCCACAATAGCTGACGAGCGGGAGTACCTGCCAACCATCCAAAAGCGCTTCGATAAGGCCAAAGGTCAGGGCGAGCGTGACAGTATAAGAATAGAAGTCATACGCAAGTACATACCAGAATTATCAGAAGATGAGTTGCGTACCGTATCGCCGTATGTACTTGTTAACATCTATTATTTCGCAATCCATGGTATAAAACTTCCCAAAGAAAAAAACTAACCGCCCCCGCCTCCTCCGCCACTGATGGAGACGGGGGTAAAATCGAGGCGTCTTACCTTATTGCCAAAGCCGCATATGAATTTGGCTGGACGCTACCACAAATCTTTGCCATGACCAGAATTGAGCTTCGCGCCATGCTCAAACATTTGCCAAGACTTAAACTTGAATCCGCAACATATACAGCCTTAGCATTTAACGACCCGCAAAAATTAAACGAATCCTTGCAAGAGATACGCGACAAAGATTTATCCCCGCGTGAAAGATGGGCGCAGGGTATTGCCGCATTAAAAGGGGGTGGTAAACGATGAGCCTTGAAGCCGGTCAGATATATACAAAGTTGACGATGGACAGCAGGCCGTTTGAAGAATCTATAAAAAACTCAGTCGGTTCCGTTGATAAACTGAAAGATGCCATAACCGCAAAAAACGAAGCCCTTGAAGAAACCATGAAAAGCTCAATCCAGTCGGTTGAAGACTTGAGAGAGGCCATAGAAGCTAAAAATGAAGCTATTAAAAGCTCCAATGAGGCCATGGAGAACCTAACTGGCATGACTGGTGCGTCAAATCGGGAGCTTGTGGCTCTTACGCAGGTTGCAAGGCAATTCGGCGTTACCTTCCCCAACTCTATGACTCAGGCCACCAATTCAATCGGCGGCTTAAACAATGCTATAGGTCAGGCGATAAACCTACAAAGAACACTTAACAGCTTGAAAATGCTAACTCCAAAAGGAATGGCCATGACCCTGCTGTCTGGAACTGTGGCCTTCGCATCAAGGATTATATCTGACGCAGAAGAGCGCGGAGAGGCTTTACTCAATGAGGCCGAGCGTAAATACGATGCCTTTTTCCTTGCAATGGAGTACGCGCAGCGCGGCCAGCTGGCCAACCTTGAGCAGTTCAACGAAGCGCAGCAAAGAGCCTTGCAACTCACATATGAGCGGGCGCGTGCCGAAGAAGCCGTCAGGAAAGAAACTGAAAAACATATCGCCGCATCGGCAAGAGCTGTAGCGAGCGCGCGGGATTTAATTGACCTGGTAAACACTCCCCCAACCAACTCGCTGATGCACATTGTAAATCTCAGGGCGCTTGAAGATGCTGAGGCCGAGCTTTCCAAGATGCTGGAACATGCGGCAAGTCTTGATCATAGCGTCAAAGAGAACGCTGACAGCTGGCGATATCTCTTCAACACCTTGCAGGAAGTCCAGGGAAAGCTGAGAGATTTAGCTGACATAGACGTTTACGCCCCGCGAACTATTGATTTCTCCGACTACACAAACAACCTCGACTCCTTTAAGCGCGAGATACAAGACCAATTATCTTCGGCTGTTGAAAACGGCATGAACCCGCAGAGGGCCTATGAGGTTTTCAGTGCGGAGATGAATAAAAAAATCGGCTCGATATCGCGGAGTATGAGAGAAACACTCGGCGGAGCCTGGGCCGCGTCATGGGAGGATTCCGCAAGGCGCAGTTTTGGGCTGGACGAAACGAGCCGAGAACTGAGGCGTTTCCGACAGGAGACTGAAAGAGCGGCGCACGAAATCCAGAGGTACCAGGAATTTCTCAGGCAAACCGGTAATACGTCAGATTTTGCAAGGCAACAGCTTGGTAGGATGACAGAAGAATTTACACGTCAGCGCTTTGCGCAGCTCGACCCTATTCAGCGGCAAAAAGTCATTGACGAACTTGAAAGGCTTGGGCAAACCGCTGGAGGCCAGTACGCCCGTGCCCTTGCCGAACAACTCAAAGGCGGCACAAGAGACGCGATTGAAGATGCTCAGGCCGCTATTAGGTCAATAAGCACAGAGGATTTTGAAAACGCTTTCGTCAGGGCTATCAACAGAGCGACAAGGCAGGATGCGCCGCTCGTAGACCCTGAATCTTTGCGCGGGCTTCGGGAGCTGGAAATTGAAATCGACGGAGCCATGCGCCGGATAAGCGGACGCGAGGCCCGTATGCTCAACGAAGGCGGGCGAAATGCTGAGAGGGTAATGGACTCGCTCAGGACGCGCTTTAAGTACGAGGATCGAGCCGCTGAGCAAATCGCTGAAAAACAGCGGGCGCGTTGGCGGGAAGAAAACGAATGGCGTAAACGCGCCGGGCTTGAACTTGTAGGCCCAAGCGAATACTGGCCTGATGAAGAGTTGCCGCCGGATGTAGCTATTAGCCTACTGTCATCGCTCTTACCAGCAGCTAAAGAAATTGGAGCAGAGGCGTGGGAGCAATTCAACTACAGCTTTTCACAGGCGGCAATGAATATTGAACCTCCGACAATGCCCGTGCCTCAAATTGACATAGACGCCTTCGGGCGCGGAGTCGTAGATCAAATGAACACGATTGCGCCGTCTGTATCGGCCAGTATTACGTCGATGTTCAGCGGCATAAGTTTTCAGCTTGAACCACTTGGCAAAGAGGCTGGGCAGGCTTTCGCCGAGGGAATTCGCAGAGGCTTCAACCCAAGCGGGTTAGCCAGTGATATTTACGATGTGCTGATGCGGCGATTCAGGAGCGAAATCGCGGCGGCGGGAGGCGGTTAAATGCCAACCCTGAAAATTAACGATACGACGATCAATTTTACTGTCCGTGGCTCGTATAAAGTTGAAATCAATCCCGAAAACGGCGCACGGCAATGGCGCATGGAGATTTTTGCAGGCCCCAATGCGGTGAAGCCTGCGCAGTATCATGAGCTAATCCCACTGCTTTTGTCGTCGTCGCTGGCGTTTACGGACGAAGAGGGCATTGCGCGGCAGGTTGAAATTTCGGACATGATTCACGTCACGGGTGTACTGCAAGGCTTCCCGATACTCTCTGTCGCTATCGCCGAGCCACACTTCGACGCCACCAGCGACGACGATATTGAGATCACGGGAACGCTTATGTTTATGAGTGGAATTGAGGTCATCAATATCAATTTCACTACAACGCTGGCGAATTTTAATACCACTGACGGATTTATTGGTCAATTTGGGCGCTCGCTTACAGGGCACCTTGTTCAAACTGGCGGCGTGGCGAGTTACGGGATTTGGAGTTTTACCATTCCGAACTGGCGCAATCCCATGCCGCGGGTCGGCTCTTGGATTTGGTTCAGCGTGGAATACACTGATAAAACTGGCATACCGGTACAGGTATTCGGCTCTGGTAGACCTACAACGCCGCCGCGCCTGGCTGGGGACACGTTGAGCATTACGCTGGAAGAGGCTTTGTGATGAGAATAGAACTATCAAAGACAATCCGCTGGTATGCGACGTTTAACGATGACGGGAGTGCCACAGCTACACTGGTTTATGCGGACTTTATCCCTGCATCACGCTGGGTTGAGCTTGTCGATCACGACAACAACATAATATTCATGGGGCTGGTATCGCTCATAACACTTGTTGAGGTAGGCGTCGGCTTTCAAATCGACCTCGAAGACCCGCTGAGTGCTGGCGCTTTGGATGGGATTGTGTGGCAGGGTATGCCGCAAGACTTCCCAGAGGGCAGCACGAAGCGTGAAATCGACGCATGGAGTTTGGCGCACGGAGTACGATACCACTATACAAGCGGCGGTGTGTATGTAAATTCGGCGAGTAGCAGCGGTGGAGCAGCGCATACGGTACATGACTTTGAGGTGCTTGGGCGCGTAACCAGATTCGGCGTTAACAGAGACGGATACTTCAACCGCATCGTTGTGACTGGCAGAGCGGCGAAAGATATTTTCGCAGAGCCGGAAACCGTGACGCTGAGCTATGAAGGCATCACGGTTACTGAAACGCGTCAGGGGAATAGATTGATTGCCCGCCATGTTGTAGAGGGCGACAGCGAATCTAATGAAACATGGCAATGGGATACGCGGAACGTTTGCACCAGGTACACAAACGAAGAAACATTTCCGTCCAGGTATAAGCATTGGATTGGCACGTTTAGAGACCGGACACGGACATTACGCACGGCCATTGTCAACGATGATGATATCTCAGAGTACACGATACATCAGGAAGTAATTCAGGAAGCATGGCGGCCCGTAGTTACTGGCACGCAAAGCTATATTGATGCGCTTGAACCCGTGCGTGAGGAAGTGACCGACATAACTCGAAGCGCTGACGGCTCTGGAACAAAATCTGTCCATGTTCGCGAAATAGCCCGCAACAGGTATACCGGCACCATGACGCGCACCATTGACGGCGAAGAGGTGACGATCACCTTCCCGCTTTTTCCATTTTACGAGATGTTAGACTATTCCGGCGAACGAACAATTTACAGGCGTGTAAACGACCGCCCGTACAGCTTTACCATGAAAAGCGAGGCTCGGCTGATGGCTCTATCTGACACCGAAACAGGCGTCGGCTTATCCAGGGCCGGTTCGGCATTTGGATATTCCGAGCCGGAGCAGCCGGAGATGGAAGAGGCTATACAAACTATCTCAGCCGAGGTTGAGCATTACGAAGAATGGAACCAGAACATCGGCGTCTTTGAGCGCAGAGAAAGCCTGCCGCACATTGATATCCCTGAATGGATTGGAACTAACGAAGCGCTGCATAGCTGGCTCCATCAGCGGGCGGTGCAATTCGCGCGAAGTTTGCGGGCGCGGAATGATTTTCGAGATGAAATTGTTTTAACTCTGCCATGGTCGTACAGGTCACGCGAAATCGCGGAGCGGGTTTGGAACAACGGCACATGGGAGGTATCCGCGATGCAATACACTTACGACAGAAACACCATGCAGGTGGTTATCACCGGAGCACGCCCGTCCACACAGACTTTACCGAGACGGAGCCAGCTTAGCCCAGCCGCTATGTTGATAGGCACTATGCGCAAGCTGGACGAGAATCAGGACAACATACAAAGCGGGCGAGTAATTCGTCCTATATCGTCGAGTAAGGCGCTTGTGGAGTCCGGCGGCAGACGGTACGAGGTAGCTAATCCAGTTCGCGGCCCCCTATGGGCTGGGGATGGAATAACACTATACAGAACGACCGGCAACCCGCCGCGACCGCATGGGGGTGTATTATGAGCTGGTATGCGCTAACTCAAGCAACTGAGAATAAAATTAGCGGGGGCGGCAGTGTATCGCAAGTGCCAGTAATCCCGCCAGAAAGAGACTTTGAGCTGCGCGTAGAGCGCGGGATAATCGTTGAGACTGGAGAGTCGTCGGGGCGCTTTAAGGCTGGGACTGAATTGACGGTACGAGCAGGCGACCCACCTTCCGGCACAAATCGCTTTGACGTGTGGCTGGAATCCTTGGAACCTGACTTTACAGAAGAGCGTGTGAGCCTTTACGCCGCAGACCCAAGTGCGCCAACAACCGGCTACATAATGCCGGAATACGATATCCGTCTTGAGGCTACGTTCAATTTTGTGAACGAACCCCCCGTGCGCTCCACACTGACCGTTATTAACGGTACTGGCAGCGGCTCGTTTGTTACCGGACAGACAATAATTGTCCGGGCGAACAACCCACCGGACGACAATCACAGGTTTGACTGCTGGACAGGCGACAGTGGGATTTTAGATAACCCTGACGCGATACGCACGCTAGGTACTATGCCGGGGCGTGACGTAACTGTGGAGGCAACGTACAAACGGATTCCTTTTGACCCCCCCGGTGACGGAAGCGGTAACTGGGAGCCGCAGACTTTAGTTTCCGGCATAATTCCGTGGGCCCATTCGAATTTCATCGAAGACCAGCCGGTTGATGGTAGAGTCCCCACTTTCAAACGCTGGAAGCTTGGCGTCTTGCATTGGCCAGCTGTTATGTCGCATGTCCGTATTGACAGCCGGTCGATGTCGGAGACGAGAAGCGGTGCTTTTCAAATAGTAATAGCCTCTTCGCGTAGCGATATGGGGGCTGTGATCCCTGCGGCAATGGGGGCTAACAGGCATGGAATGCTTGGCAGTTCTTCTCTAGACACCGTTGTGACGCACTTTATTGAGACGAATTGGTTTAACGGCGACATCGATCTTACTACCCGATTACCAGCTTCTTGGGATTCCTGGCAACCCCTCATGGGGCCTAGTAATATGCTTGGCGTCATAAATGGGATTATACATTTTACCGGCAGGCTTATTGCCAGAAACGCTGTTCTTAGAACAGTTGATAGGCCATTGGCATTACAAAACGTAGGCGCGGGCATAGGTGATATAGCATATCTTACTGAGCGGCTTGCTGTGAAGCGCGATGGGTCTGTGCATGCGATTCATTTTGAACGGCCTAACGACGCCCTCATTAGCAGCGCCAGGCGCGTAGTGTCCTTGTCGCCCATAGGCGCCAGGCAATACAAGCAGGTTCGCGGCTGGTTGGCAATAGGCGAAGACGACCGCCTGTACAGCAGATTTTGGGGGCATGGGCTCGATGTGCCATATGTGGAAACTATTCTCCTGGGTGGATCAATTGATAGGATATATGGTTACGACGATTATATGCTTGTTGAAGACCTCGCGAATGTGGAGTTTTCAAGCCTAGTAGACAACGGCCCTGGTGCTATAGATGTGGACGGTACGCTATGGGTTTGCGGAAATCTTGGCGTTGATTTAGGAACTGAGGTAATACGCCGCACATTTACCTCGGATTCATGGACTGAGTTCGAGGTGCCAAGGTCAACCGATAACCGTTTTATCAAGCGCCTGGAAAACGTAAAAAAAGCTCTGTTTAGCGTTATATATTCCGGCGCTCGCCTCATATCAGCACCTAATGATATAGACTGGACTTTCCATCCCTATCGGGTATTTGGAATCGCTCACATTCCTGGGGTTGTTAGTGGCAGCTATCCAAGCCAACTAGTTGCACTGATGAATGACGCCACGTTAAAAGTGACTGGCGGGGACATTAACTTGGGTGCACAGCACACCAGCATCACATATTTCGACAGCGAGATGGACAATATCACCATCACGCAACCCATAGATCGCTTTCTTCACACCTATACGCTTTTTGGAAACGAGCCTGGTAAACATTTGGTTTTTACACACCAAGAAGACAGGGGGCGGGTTAGTGTTCCTAACACAGATCGTACCACGATACGGATTCGGGAATCTACAATCGTCGGTAACTATGCATTCGATTTCGTCGACTGCCCACTTGGGCCTGACACTCTAGCCGTTGATATTTTTATCGCGCGCGGACTGCTATTTGCTACCGTTGGCGTGAAGAAGGAGGAGGACTAAAATCATGCAAAACCAAATACATTATCGCAACGATACAGGCTTAATATTGAGAGGTCGAGGGGGCAGAGAAATCCGCCCCCTCGAATCTTTTTGGACGCCGGACTATGAAGACCCTGCGCTTGAGTTGACTATCCTCGAAGACAACACGCCGCCGATCGTGCGAGCGTCTTCGGAGGTAAGCGTCACGGCAACGCCGCAGCAGGTGTTGATTCCGTCGCCACAGAGAGCGGCGGCGCTTATCGAAATAACAGTACAGGCCGTTACGGACGGCGCGCGCATTGAGGTTGGATTCAACCGCGAAGCTGACCCAACCGCTCCTGTGGACGCAATAACGCGCTATTGCGAGCGGGTTGACACTCGCAGGGCGTATTGCTTGTGGTTGTCCGGCACTGGAACGGCAAGGGTTATATTCAAGGAGGTGCTCAATACATGAACAATCCCCACGAACTGCCGGGCTTTGCGCCGGAGAATAGAGGCGGCGGGGGTGGTGGTAGTGGAACGCCAGGCCCTATGGGGCCGCCTGGCCCTCAGGGTACTCAAGGGCCGCAGGGCATTCAAGGCGCAATAGGCCCTCAAGGGCCGCAAGGGTTACAGGGCACAGCAGGAGAACAAGGCCCGCCTGGAGCAACGGGGCCTACGGGCGCACAGGGGCCGCAGGGCTTGCAGGGGGCGCAAGGAGAGGCGTCTATTGCCAATATCAACGCTCGCGGCGCTTGGGACGCCGTTACAACGTACAGTATCAATGATTTAGTGGTAGCGCCTCCTGATGGACATGCCTTTATCTCGACTATCGACAATAATACCAATCAACCGCCCTCAACATCGCCCGCGGCATGGGCTAAATTTGTGGCAGCAGGAGCGCCTGGAGAGCAGGGCGTACAAGGCTCGCAGGGTGCAGTAGGAGCCACTGGCCCCCAAGGAATGCCGGGCGAAGCTGGGCCGCAGGGCGCTCAGGGAGCGCAAGGAGCGGCGGGGGCAATTGGCCCTCAGGGGGCGCCCGGCATTCAAGGGCCTGCTGGCGCGCAGGGGATACCAGGGCCAACTGGGCCACAAGGCCCGCCTGGAACTCTTGCCGACCTTCCAGATAACCTCGTTTCCTCCCCTGAAAAAACAACGCTGTACACGCACGAATGCACGTGGCCCGAGTATCAGGCGCTGGAAGAAAAGGCTGCGACAGACCCAGTTTTCGGGGCGATCCATGACCTGACTCTGTACAGCGTGGACGGCGATCCCGCAGATGTAGGGGTCGAGGTTGGCTCAGTATCTCAACCGCAGTGGGATTCTCGCACGTTCGCATTTAACGGCCCTACGTTTAGCGGCGAGGTCAATGCGCTGTCTGTTAAATTGACTCCCGCCATTACGCTTGTTTCCTTCTGGGGCTTCGCGCTGCAAAACGCTACTGGCACGACTGGGCAGAGCTATACGATATTGTCTCCGGCCACCTATCCGCTGTTGGATAGATTTATAGGGCAGGTCGACCAGATGGCCTACGGATACAACGCGAATATAGGCAGTTTCTCGTATTCGCCTATCAGAATAACGGCCACGCAGGGGTTTGAGATTGTTACCGCGCCAAACATCGCAGTTGGCACACGGTTTTCGTTCCAGTTTGTATTGATGCTGGCAGAATAGGGGGTGGAGATATGTCCACACGACACGGAAGCAAGTTGATAGCAACAATAGGCGGTAGTATCGAGATAGATTGGATACGGCCATTCAGGCCAACCGGCCTCAGCCCTGTTAATGGCTCAATAGACGTGCCAACCATGACCAGGCTTGTAGCGACGCCTTATGCGCATCCCTCACAAGTGCCCATTAACGGCTCGCACTGGCAAATTGCCACGGATGAGGATTTTACAAATTTGGTTTTTGACCAGCGAGTGGCGCAGGCCGCGGACAGTATTGTTATAAGCACAGACCCGCTAGATCAGCCGTGGCTGAGTGTTAATACAAAATATTACTGGCGTATGCGGTATTTCGACGTGCGCGACAATGACAGCAAATGGAGTGAGCCGCTAAGCTTTACAACTTATGTGGCAACGACGGTCGCGAGCATTCTTCAGCCGACATTTATTACTCCGGTCAATCAGGGGACAATACCGTATGCTGGGCTGTTTGTTAAACTGTCGCCGCCTCAGACTATCGGCAACGTTAACGTCGATTCAGCCGACCTGCAGGTATCGTTGACGCCGAATTTTAACCCGTCGGATATTCTGCTGGACATATCTGATAACGCGAGCCCGATATTTTTTACAGCGGAAACCGACCTTCGGACAGCGCCAAACCGGTTGTATATGCGGGCGCGGCAAAAAGACACAGTAACCGGCCTTACCTCTGCTTGGACAGCTACGCAAGTTGTGTTTGTACAGCGGGCTTTTGGCGACTCAGTTATCGGCGTGGCCATTCATATTTCTGGCACGCAGTCGTTTGTCACGCACATTGATAGATACGGGACGCCGATACCAATACCAGCCGATTATTTTGACAATCACCCGATATGGGGCGGCATGGTTACGGATATAATGCAAATCCATAACGCTGGAACCTTGGCAGGGCTAAGTCAAAATGTTCGAATACCAAAGTTTTACTGCACAGCCAAAACTATCGAGCATCCAGAATCAATAGAGCATCGAATCTGGCTGTCTCCGTTTAAGGTAGATGATAATTGGTACCCGCATCCGGCGTTTATCACTAACCCAAATGGGTTTCTGTATTCTTTCCGGTTTTTGGGACAGCTATTGCAGACTCATACCGCGTCACACGCTGATTTAACTAACCTAACTGTCTCTGCGGCCAGCTTGAATCAAAATAACATAGCGGCTTGGATTACGCAGCGAAACAACGCGCGCGCAGTCGTTGGGCCAGGCATGAATCTCACCAACATTCACACGGAAAACGCTGTTCGCCTTTTGCGGCTGGTCGAGCGAGGGCAGATTGACGATAATTTAATCATCAACGCCCCCCTATATCGCGGAATCGACGTGAGCGGCGGGGGTGGGATTAATAGCCTTCGCGTGTTGGGCCTTGATTTAGTTGGCGGTGCTCAAAGTCCAGATGGTATCAGATTGCGCTTATCAAGCCCTGTGAACCCTGAAGAGCCAACATTTATAGAGTATCCGATAATAAATCCTCCATCCGGTGGATTTGTTGCTAATATTCTCAAAATGGCGCACGGCTACGATGAAAACCTTATGGCACATCGGGAGTTGTACTGCATACCGTCAGAGTTTGAAGCACGAAGCGGTATTCATCCTCCATTGTGGGTTTCGGTTTCAGCGCCCGCGGCACTTTCCACGCAGCCGAACGGTGCTTTATACCGGATCAGCAACAACGTAGGTTTGCAATCGCGTGGCATTATGCCAACGATCGAGCGAGACACTGGCGGAACGGGCACAATGCGCAGTGTTTTTAGGTTGTAGGAGGCTGCCATGAGATACGACGATCCCTACGCCCCGCCGCTCGGCGCAGAACGCCGTGGACGCGAGGCGGCCATTGTGCGGGAAATTGGGAGCAAATGCCCAAAGTGCGGGAATAAGTATCGGCGTGACGGCTGATGTCTGGTATGTGTGGGCTGCGGGTACAGCCCGAGTGAGTGATTAGCGAGGCGGGCGAAAGCCCGCTATTTTATTTGAGAAAAAGGAGAGAGTTGTATGAAATACCGAAAAAAACCTGTCATAATCGAGGCTAAACAGTGGTTTAAACATGGCGATAACGATAGCGTTAAAATGCATAATATTGAGCTTGACGCGGCTA
>Ga0136643_10000541_pt1 | contig 41918 bp, 9 predicted proteins | sample TergutLab28metaG_FD_96883 | JGI IMG/M metagenome (GOLD analysis project Ga0136643, IMG submission 96883) | Labiotermes labralis P1 segment gut microbial communities from Petit-Saut dam, French Guiana - Lab288 P1 (version 3) (version 3) | ecosystem: Host-associated > Arthropoda: Insects >...
ATCTCCGTAACCATTCAACTTTGGATATAGGTGTTTTGGGTTATATCGGTATACTTTAACATAAGGAACACTCTCCCGAAGTCTGGCACATTCCTCCTGGGACACCCTGTATATATATATATAGAGAGAGAGAGGGAGAGAGAGATACACACACACATATTGTGCACTGTTGGTTGAAATAAAAATTTTCCTGTTAATACTCTTGAATTAGGTCTGTTCTAAGTGCATATCTTAACAAGTTTATTGTTTCTATAGTGCCCAGTGACTGAGAATAGCTCGATCTAAGGTGTCTACCAATTTAAGTGCTTCTTTGCCTGAAGATGGAAACAGAGCCAGCTTCCAAAAGTCTTGCTTATTTAAAACAGTAGATGATGGACGTCCAAAAAAAGATTGTGTCAGTTTACTTTAGTCATGCTCTGTTCTCTATACTGTCTACGCATGAAGATCTGGCAATACAGGCCTTAGTTTGGCTCCACAAGCTCCAGTCTACAGTGACCTCATTAGGTGTAGTCTGATTCGGCACTCACATATTTAAGCACCAATTTTAAGGGGAAAAAATATTGTCCTCCATTCAAGTAAATACAGCAATTTCAGAAACAGGAATACAATAATAACATCATAGAGTTCTTAAAATATTAACCAAAACCCAATTTGACTGAAAATTGTGAAACTACATATAAGTTCATACTGTGGTCTTCTGGGATATGACACTCCATGAGCTGATAGGTGGTTATTGTGCTGGCATTTCAATTGTGGAAAGCTAGCAGGGTGAAGAAAGTGTACATGTCTTGCTGACTGACTGCATCATTGCAAATGTGACAGACTGTACATATGCGTGAGGGAAGCTGGCTGTTGCCATTATTTTCAGAGTAGGAAGATGGAGACAGTGTATGCTGGTACCCGCCTACCAGACAATGAAGTGACGTAACCAAAGAACCACAATATGACTGACTGCCATCCAAATCTCCAATCTCACATGCAGCAAATGCAAGTTATTTATATTACATACCGTTCCCTGCTGTAAGAATTGTACTCTAATCTAGACTTTAAGCCTTCTCTAGTGGATTCTTCTTTGGCTGTGTATTCACCAAATTTCTCCCTCAGGTCATTACATTCCTTCAATGCCTTATCACGATCATGCAGTGCAGAAGCAATTTCTCGCTTCAAAGTTTCTATTTGATACGATAGTGCTTTTTTCTGCAACAGAAGTAACAAGATGCATGCAAATTCACATATAAGCACATTACAAATCCACATACACGATCAGTCTTAAGTATTCATATGGCAGAAGCACAATACATTGAGAGAACATTTGATTCTGATCTACAGTGATTAAATTTTACAAAATATGCATTCACATAAGCAAATGCATGTTAGAAAACAACCCTAGAAATTAATTTTATGTACTTAGGCAAAAAAAAAAAAATTGCTACACTTCAAGACATGCAGCATAATCTCTTATTTTCCATAAAATTCCAATTATTTCATAATTTTATCTACTTCAGTGTATATATTTCATAAAGCATGCACCAAAATTTAAATACCAACTTGGTTGTTTAAGAACTGTTACATTTCAATCCAAAACATAATTATTCCCTAAAACTTTTTGACTGAAAAAATTACGTTGTTAAGAATGGTATAATGATGCCACTAATCAAACTGGTTTATGTTATACAAGATCCATAATCAGTCACAGAAAGAGAAAGTGAAATAGCTGATTAATTTCAAGCATTATTCACATTGAACACAAAATGTCCCTCCTTTCTGAATAACCATATCACTTAAAGCTGCATCACACTGAACAACGTGAAAAGCAATGTGCTGCAAAAACAAGGCTGTACAAGTCAACTGCAAATCTAAAAATAAGGCACACTGCAGCGTAAATAAAACCTAATTTTCTTTTATACAGTAATCTTCTATGCCACATAGAATGGTAGATGGTAGGTGAAAAACAGACTCATTAGATCACAACCTGAGAACTGTGTTATTACGCAGCAAGTAATGGCAATTTCTTACTGTTGTTTCAGGACAACCTATAAGTCCCATCTTCATGGAGATGGAATACTGCTACTTGTTGTGCAATAACCCAGAACAGTGAGTTCTCATCTACTTCATGGCCAAAGTCTAAAATCATGAAGGATCACAACCTATTCTTCAGTGCCATGAGAACTTCAGATTTCAAAATAAACCACATTTAATTTGTCATATAACCTCATTTCACTGCTGCAAAAATTTCATACTTCAAATGGAACCACATGTAGCTTGTCACACTTATTTTAGTTTTTGCACTGTCTATTTGTAGATGCGACTGCACAGTCAGAACAGTAACTAGGCTATGAGCTGGACAATCATGGAATTGTGGCTTGACTCCTGGCAGAAGCAGGGAATTTTTCTCTTTTCCAGTGTGTCCAGACTGGTTCTGGGCCCACCCACCCTTCTACTTAACTGGTACTAGAGACTCTCTGCACAGGAGGACAGCCACTATGGCGTGAGGTTCCCCAGTCACCTCACCTGCTGCCCAGGTTAAAAATGAGTGGGGCCATACCTCCACTCTCCCATATGCCTTAATGCAATGCACAGGGACAACTTTAATGTTATTTTCTAAGTTTTGTATTTAGTGTAAAATAGTGACTTCTATACATGATCTGAAAATTGATTAACACTGATTTTAAATGCATATGTGGTTATTTCCCTTAAATTTAATCAATGTCTGTACACAAAAATGTTAAGCCACTAAAAGGACAAAATCACAGGCCATACAATTTAGTACAACTTAAAAACTAATCTTGCAGCGTTGAATCAAGAAACCCCTCTATCTGACTTACAGAGAAACACATTTTAGCACAACATGAAAAATTTCTGTAACCACATTAGGTTCATTAAGATCATTATATCAGATACATTACTTACAAAGTGTGACATTTTACAAAATTAAATCAACAACACTCTCCCCATATAAACTTGAAACTGCTGTGACTTACCAGACACTCCTCTTTAGTCAGTAACCTTGTAGAGCTATTAGACAAAACCCACTAATTTTTTAGTTTTAAAGCCACCAGGGGCAATGCACCTTGTAGTTTTCAAGGGAAATCATGGAGGCAAAGTTGGGGTACAAGATGGTTCTTGTCCTGAAATAATTTGTAAATGAAAATATAAATGCTGAATGTAAATTTACCTCTTCAACAAAATCCTTGTTCTCAACTTCTAAAGTTTTATTTTTCTTGAAAGCCTGTGTCAGATCATCAGACAGCTTTTCCATTTCTTTGTGCACTGTGTCTCTCTCACTCATAATGAGAGAGTATTCCTGCATTGCAGCATTCCTTTCTTCAGTCAGCCTCTTCAGATCCTTGCTTGCCTTCATTCTTACAGCCATAGCCTGATTTATTTCTTTCACTGCTTCTTCATGCTGCTGCTGAACTTTAGCAAGGGCTTCTCTATATTCATTCCTCTCACGAAGAGCAATATCCCACTGACGTATTGCAGAAGTGCACTGTTGCTTCAAACCATTACGTTCCCGAATAGCAGAATTGCGCTCCTGGGCTACTTCATCACACTGTTTCTTCAAGCGAGCTACCTCTTCCTGCAATACACAAAACCAAAATTAATAATGGTAAGATCCTGTTCTACTCTGGATATATAAAAACAAGCATAAAACCACTGCTCTTATATACAGCATTTACCACATTAAGTTCTCCAATGTCCTAGAGAACAGAAACTTTTTACGAGAGAAGATTTCCTACAAGGGAAGTGCAAAAACTAGTTTCATGGTTTGGATCCACTACTGTATTTTTATCTTAAGCAATTACTTCATAACATTCTAATTACAAAGATCACAAATGTATACTATCATGGCAATTTGTGTATACAGTTACTTCAGGGCTAAAGAAATGTGCTTAAAACATAAGTTTTAATGGACCATATAAAAATTATAAGCCTAAAGTCACTTTCCATTGGCATGGGTGCAATTTCTACATTTACCGCATTTTCCCATTACACACATCTTTAACGTTTATTAAGTCACAACAAGTTTCTCATCTACTGCAACAAAAACTTCACAACTGTATTTGAACTTCAAATACTGCTGCAAAATCTCCATATATATTTCTGGTCGAGAAAAATAAATAACAAACCCTTGTAACTGGAAACAAAGTCACCAGGTTACACACAAGAAATGAAGTCGCCAACAACTGATTATTGACTATGGTACATACAGTTAGACTATTGAAAAAATAAGTAATGGTTGTAAAGACTTTTAAATGTATTAATTTTGATATTTTTGTATAAAAATCCAAATATGAAGAACACTTTATATGTGGGAAAATTTAACATATTCTTACAGCAGTTTTGGTAGGACTTAAGAAATCTAACATCTTATACAAGAAAACTTTGTATCCATGAACTTCTCATTTGGGATACAATGTAGCAGAAAGTTACTCAACATTAAAGGGATGGACCATGCTATACAAATGAACAACCTAAATATACAAAGGACCACATTAAAAATGGAAATAAATGGCATACAATCCTAACAGCCAATATATCCAACAAAACAGTCATGAAACATTTTACCACAAAAAATTACATTGCAATATGGACATACATACATTACTTTATTACATTTACCTGGTGCTATTGACATGAAGGAAAATTTAATATAATCTTCTACAACTTTACTTAAATAATTTAAGCCAGATAATGTCTGAAGGTACAGAGAAATACACAACAAAACAATATGATAAAAGCATAAAGAGAAAACAAATGAAGAGCATACACAATATATACACACATAAAACTAAATAACATTTGTTTCTAATTTTAAATATAAATTTTAAGCTTAATTCAATTTTAACTTACAGTATTGCAATGCTTCATCTCAATTTATTACAAGATGTGTGTGAATGCAAAGAAGTGACACAGAACCTATGCCACACACCTCACACAAACATTCCAAAAATAACATACATATTTAACCACAAAAAAGTTTCAAAATTATACAGTAGCAAAAGTGAAGTGTAAAAAGGGAATGCTTAAGACAACCAGTGACATTCTCCATTCCACAACAGAACTGTATTATGCACACTTGTCTAATATATCTGTAAGAGAATAAAAGCTGTAACCACATGATCATACATTACGGAGTAACAATAATACTTTCATAAAGGACTTAAACTTAAACATTCTATTAACAGAAAGGTACTTTCACCAGACTGAGGCATGGAGAAATTCCAGTTGGCTGCCCATGTTCTTCATGCTGTTAACCCTGATGTAACATACAATCTAACATCAATCTCTGCTATCTTCCTCATGTTTTTTATTTCTTACATTGCTTACCACAAGATTTCAAAGCAAAAATAAAAAAGTAAAGTGATCCAGTTACAGGCCCGGTGTGGCCCAGAGGGTGGGTAGGGGTATAGCTCTACTCTTCTGTGACCGCAGCACTAGAAGGGGGTGAGTGGTCAGCAGCACGCCCCGGCTGCACTTTACCCCTGGGAAAGACCCAGTACCCCTTTTACAGGAGGCTGAGTGGGCCCCAGGGCCAGTCTGGATGGGCAGAAAATCTCGTCCCCACCGGGATTCAATCCCAGACTGTCCAGCCCGTAGTCAGTCGCTATACCGACTGAGCTACCCAGCCCACAAACTTCACATGTACTCCCTGTAAATGTAGGATTAAAATATGTACATACAATTTTATTACTTCCACTTGACTGTGAAACTTGGCTGAACACCTTAATTAAAGAAGGGTAACTAGGGATGTTCAACAACAAAGCACCCAAGAGATTGTTTGGGACCAAACCAGAAGATGCAACAGGAAGACAAAAATAACATAATAGGGTACTTGAATTGTACTTGTGAGTTGATGTTATTATGATAATTAACAAATATAACATAACAGGGAAACTGAATTGTACTTGTGAGTTGATGTTATTATGATAATTAACAAAAATAACATAATAGGGAACTTGAATTGTACTTGTGAGTTGATGTTATTATGATAATTAACAAATGTAACGTAATAGGGAAATTGAATTGTACTTGTGAGTTGATGTTATTATGATAATTAACAAATATAACGTAATAGGGAAATTTAATTGTACTTGTGAGTTGATGTTATTATGATAATTAAATGAAGAATAAGATGGATAGAGCATGAAGCATAAATGGAGATATGAAATGCATATATAATTTTTGTTTGTAAGCCTCATGAGAAATGGCCAATTCTGTCACTAAGGCATATATGGGAAATAAATATTTCAGAAATATAACATGACAGTGTCAGCTGAACTCTCCTTGCCAGGAGAGGGTAAATGGGTGACTTTTCTACACAAGGTAATAAATCTACATGTTCCATACAGGCAAGAAACTGACAAGCTAATTACCATTTGCTCACAAAATACTGAGAACCACATCACAAGATAGTTAACTAAAGTAATACAAGGCAACACACCTGTGCTAGTTCCAGTTTGTTCACTGCTGATGTGTGAGAAGAGATCAAATCATCGTAGCGCTTTCTTAATGAATCATATTCATCTTTCACTGCTTCATATTTCCGTAGTGCATTAATGTAATGCTGATTCAAAGCATCACTTGTCCCGCTCTCACTAATGATTGCATCCTGATAAGAAAACAACCAACACAAATTAGGAATAGTTTAAATTAATTTTTCATACCACTAAACTCCCAGGTTTATCTTGTATCCCTAAAGTGTAAAAGGTAAATTTAACTCTAGAATAGGCCACAAAGGCCCAGAAGGGGAGCAAACGTAAAGCTGTACTCTTTAATCTCAATGCTACATGGGGGTTGGTGGTCAATGCCACGCCCCGGCCGCTTTACGCCTGGGAAGGACCCGGTACCCATTGTATAGGAGGCTGGGTGGGCCCCAGGGCTGGTCTGGACAGGTGTGGAAAATCTTGCCCCCACCAGGATTAGATCTCCAGACCGTTCAGCCTGTACAGAGTGGCTATATGGAATGTGCTATCCTGGCCCACATCTCTAAAGAGTAGGGGCATTAATAACAGACACATTGTAACACATTATTGCATCAATGGTGATGGACTGAAACAAACACTAAATCCAGAGAGACTACATGTGGCTCCTAGGCTTTACTAAGAGATTCCTACTCTAATAACTTTATCTACTGCAACCTCTGTAACTAGCCCTGATCGAGTGTGGAATCATCTTCTAGGGGAGGGGAAGGGTCTAAATGTCCCTCTCTCCAGTTTCCCCTTGAAGAAAACTTTGTCAGAGAAGACAGACCTTGCAATGAAGGCAAGTATGTTTGTCAAACAGTATAAATGTAATGTAAATTTATATATAAGATGAAATTTTGGTTGAGTAAATTTTCAGAAAAACCTTAAAGAAACTCTACACACATACCTAGTATCAGATTGGTGACAGAATGGGAAAGAGAGAATAAGAAGAAGAATCACGTGCACAAAGATGTCTTATACAAAGGAAGTTTGAAGTATAATCAAGATCTCTGAAGCAAACATATGAGAGGGTCTAGATACATATACAAGCTATATCACAGCTGACCAGGACCACTTGAACACATTAAATACATGAATGGAAGAAACCTAAATTGATAGTGAGCATATACATGCATTAGCAAAAAGCAAAAATTTAATATCAATACAGTAAAACCTTGGGACCAAAAAATTAGGCTTCAACTTATTCCATTTCAAATTACCCATTTTTTCAATGTGCAATTACATGTTATGTTGTAAGATGTGATTTTTTCTACTTAATTTAGTATCAGAATACCCCAGGATCATATCTTCTTATTCTTTAAATGCCTAATATGTAATTTCATACAATTTGCATCAAAACACAGGCCAGCACACAATAATTCGAGTTCCTCACATTTTGATCTCAAACCATTATTTCTTATAAATAAAATTCCAGAGATGTCCAGTGTTAGAACAAGATGAATGTTGAAGTGAACTGTCCAGAAAATAGCAGATACTGATAGTTTGGCACCACTGGAACCTAGGTGGCACTAGACTATAAAATATGTTGTACTACTGGATACACCAGACTGATAGGAGCATTTTTACAACTGCTGATTTCTTCAACGCATCAATGTTATTTGATTTTTGTCATGTATTTATTATCAACAGCATCTTCACTCAATTTAACTCTATTATAAAAATGGAATGGGTATGAATATTCGAAATACAGTCCCAAAACAGTCAAGAAAACAAATGCACTTCTCAGTATTGGAAAATAGTGGACTGAGGTCATGCAATGTGGTCAGGAGATGACTCAATTCAAAGTAGTGTTGTCCAATTCATCTGCCACTGCCACAGCTGTTTCGCCCCAGCCCATCCACTATTATGTGCTAATTTTTATGGCAAACTCTCAGTGATCTGCATCACTGGATTCTGGACCTTGGGGGTTTACTCTAAGATGAATAATTCATATTTTAGTAATCAAATGGCTGCATTACAGCACTGAATTACAAATTAACAGTATTTTGAATTAATTGCATTGAAAGGTACACAAAATACTATGTTTATAGCCTGTAGAAATCACACGCTTTAAATATACAGTATCCTGAATTAACAATTTCAAACCAATGAGGTTTTAATCCACTGTCATTTTACAAGTATCTACACACAAATTAAAACCCATCTGAGAAGCCCTGCTTCAATTTTCTTTTAAACTGACCCTATATGCACACCATTTACAACTACTTTAGCATTATTTTGAAATACAGACTTCAAAACTTCACAACCAGCAGTTATGAAATGTGGATATGTTAAGTAATTGCATTATCATATCCTAAACAGTAAAATATCACCCACTGCATCTGGATAAAATTAATTATGCTTTCCTTGTAGTTATACCTACACTTCTTCCTATTACTTTGTTTTGGTTGTTTCTTCAAAACTCACTAGACCAAGACCAGGCTCAGTAGACCATTATGTGAAAGTCTAGATGAAATGAGATCAGTTTCATAACCACTGCTTCTTTCAATTTATATACAACTTTTGTTCAAAATACTTCTTTTGTGTCAACTAACCCATTTCAACGCAAAAAAACCTTAATGTTGAGTCTGCCTTCCATGGCTAGTGGATTTGTCCTCTGATAACTACCACAACTTACCTTAACTTAATTCTGCAACACATATAACACTATGTTACAGATTTTATGACTACTTTCTAGCTTCAAACACCACACATTTTTAAAAGCACAGTTCCAAAACTGTATAAAAAAAGGTATGGCTGGTTAAAATAAAACCTACAAATCCCAGCAATTAACAGGGAAATTCCAAGTCCTCTACAAAATGTCAATCAGATTTACATATTGTTAAAGAAAACTTGTATTTTAATTTTTTTTTAAAGCTGTTGCTGCATTTGTTTAACCCAGACAATTGGTGTAAAGCTCAGAGCTGTGAGGTGCAAATAAAAATGGGCTGATAGGAAATAAATCATCTACTTTGTTGCATCATATCATAATTCAGCGCTACTCAAAAAGAGATCCAAGTCTCGAATTAATGAATGCAAAGCAATTCATGACTGAAACATCAAACAAGAAACTCATTAAGAGACTGAGGGCAGTTCAAAACGATATCCAACTATTCAAAATTCGCCAGACTTATATACCATATATTTACACACAATTACACTGTATTACATATCAAATAAATTTCACAGAATTATTAAAAATCTTATAATACTTTCAAACCTACAAATACAAATGCATAAAGTAGATATGAACAATAATGCTATAAATTTTAATGTATCATATGCCACACTTTCATTTTTTTTATTTCTCATGAACTATTAAATCCATAAAAATGAAATTCAATTTGTAAGAAATTTCACACTTTGTATACAATTTAATATATATATAAAGTTTTCAAATTATGAAACCTAATGAAAATTTACAGTAGCTCTAATATTAAATTCACACTAAAGCTGTGCACTATTCTGTTCCACCAGTATTTGCCCAAGAGGATTAACTGCGCAGGTATCTTGAGAACCCATAAGACTAATTATAAACAGTTCTTCCACTGTCTATATAAAACAATACCTGTTGCTGACATCTAAGTTCTGTCACTTCTTTCTGCAGGCTCTGAACATCCCGATCTACACGCTGCTTTTCTGAGACCAGATCAGCATATTTGGAGCGCAAAGTGGAAGATTCCTGAGCAGCTGCCTCTAACTGGTTCATTGCTGCTCTGTGCTGCCCTCGGTAATATTCCAGTTCTTTCATAGTATGGTCACAGCGTCGAATTGTTTCACTGTGCTGCCTACCCAACACAATCAATTAAACAAAAACAAACATTAATTCAGTTCAGTCAACTCAGGTAAGCGCTACATTTCGTGACACACTGAATGTCAAACAGAACCCTGTATGTGCATAATAAATCACTTTGGTGCTAGAACTTGAAGGTTAATGGTACAAGGTTTAGATATTTGTAGTTACTCAGTTACTTAAAAAATACTTCAACTTGAAATACACAAACTACTTCATTACTGAGTTCATAATAACCCACCATCAGTTTCCATCCTCAGACAGGTAAAACTGCTCACACATTCAAACCCCTCTATCATTACGATTCATTTTTATGGTATTCTATCTACACCTAGGCCTCACAAGCAACATCTTCACTTGAAGGTTTGTAACAAATGTTTTGTATCCATTTTTCATCCCTATTTGACACTAAGTGAAAATTATGGAGTTCTTTATTACATAATTTTCTCCATTCTCCTGGTATTTCCTCCTCTTAGCACCTGTTCTCAGACTTCCTCAACCTATATTCCTCCCTTACAATGACAACATTTACAAGGGCATATATCTCACTGCAAGTAATCCAGTCACATTCTAAATATATGTCTTGTCATCCACATAATAGTACAAACCCAACCTATAAAACCCTATTTATTTCATCATCATATCAATTCTGACATATAAACACATAAAAACCTGTGTTTATAACCCTCAAAAGCTCAATATGCACCAGGTGCCAAACAACAAAGGCACCCATAAACTACACCATGAAACTAACTTTTGCTTTTGTACCGAAACTTTATATAAGTATGCCAAATCCAAAGTAGAACTCAGCTTGTCCCCCAAAATTTTGAGATAGTATCAAATGTCAGGTCTATTTCATCACATCCTGTTTTAACATGTCAGTTGCAATGTAAGTCACACTGCAGTGAAAATACAAAAAAATGAGCCACCCAAAAGCACACTTTTGCTTCGATCTCAGCCTGAACTACATGGAACTGAACTTTGTAAAAAGGATGTCATAAAGAGATAGGTACATTCATGTACTACATTTCATAAGCCAGTATGTTCAAAACAAAAAATGACATAAATTAATCACCAACATGAGGTCAGTTATAATCTCTTAAGCACATCTTGATGATATTTCATATTAAGATGTTTTATTAAACAGATATAACATTGAACTCTGAAATCAGTCTGGCTCTTGAAAGATTCTGAAGAAATTATATACTCAGTTTCATTGTTTACTGTATATGAATAATTTTTCCTCATGTTACAGTACATTACAACAAAAAACTGGCATACATAAAATAGCACAGGCCACCCCAATGATGGTTCAAAAAAGGTGCATTTTGGGCAATGACAAAGCCCAGAACCTTTTCCATACAAAATATAGGAAAAACAAATTCAGTCATAATGTGGTCATATGGTACAGCATCAATAAATTAAATCATAATTAGTGTTTCCTTTTGTCCTTGCCTCTGGATACAAAATTAAATAGTAAATTCAACAAAACTACAATAGATGCAAATTTTTGGAAATTCAATTTAGCATGCTGATATTAACAAAATATGAAAAAGTGCAGTTGAAAAGAATAAAGTACATAATATTTAACATACACTGCCATTACATCCAAGAGCAATACAGAGGGAAATAAAAGAGTATGGTCAATTTTCAAGTAAAATGCTGGTACTTTGTCAGACAATGCTGTTACAAGTATTATATACACTACATGCTGCACCAAGTCTATGCATGTCAGCAGCTAGCTGTTATACTAAGTGAAGATCATGCAATCATGGTATAAACACAATAACTCCATTTCTGGATTACATCAATGCTGAACAATGTGTTGTCCTTTGATTTCTGTGGTTACAGGTTGTAAAATCCTCAAACATTTACACAAAGTATATTAGCACAGTATTGAGAAAATCAAACTATACAAAGTATGGTGTACCAATGGGTAGAAAAATTTCAGGGTAGCAGATAGAGCATCACTGATGAAGACTACTCAGGCCATCCAACTCTTCACAAATTATGGACAATGATGAACCAGTTAGCTTGCTGGTTCAAGAGAAAAGATTATTTCTTTCACAGATACAGACAACAAGTTCATAAATAGCTTTGGATCTGCAGATTCCAACATCTATGATAACCTCATATATCACAGGATTTGTGCACACAATACAGAGGAATGCTGACACAGCTGTTTTGCATATAAATATGCTGATCCTCATTTGGCAGCAGGTAATGTTGAAATAAATGAAAAACTGATATATTAGGTTCTCACTCATCATACAGTTAAGATCTCAGCCCATCTGATTTCTCTATTTTCAGACAGTTGGGATATGCATTATGTGGTCACCAATCGGCAAACTACATAGAGGTCTAGGACAAGGAGCATACATGGCTTCACGCATGACTCAACACATTCTCTGCAAATGGCATCAGGATCCTCGTGGGCCAAAGTAACAATTGGCTGTAAAAGTGATCCCGTTACAGGCCCGGTGTGGTCCAGTGGGTGGATAGAGTTATAGCTCTACTCTTCCATGACCGCGGCACTAGAAGGGGGTGAGTGGTCAGCAGCACGCCCCGGCCGCACTTTACCCCCGGAAAAGACCCGGTACCCATTTTAAACAAATAGCTGTAGAAGGTGGAATTATGTAAAAACATACAGTGCATATTTACTGCGTGTCATTATTAGAAGTGTAGTGCCCTCGCGTATAGTGCGCCCACACTAATACTGCGATCGGCACTGAGCGGAATTTTCCCACAGAATTCCCACTCTGTAAAATACCCTTTTCATACCACGAATCGCTGCCACCAGACGATATCTCTCTATTACGTATCATCAGTCTAACTTCTGGGGATTCGAAAATTGGAATCAAGGATAATATAACAAAATCTCATAAGTGTTCAAATTCCAAATAAATGTACTTATATTCTACACTACCCAATAATTATCCAAACACCTTTTAGTGCTCTAGTTATTCCTAATATATACAAATTTAAATCTAAAATTCAGTTAAAGTGGTTGCTTTGCCTCTCCGTATAATTGTAGTGTAAGTTATGCAAATTTTGAATTTAAAGTTCTAACCTACAACAAACAAAATGCCCAAACTGCTCTGCTCACGTACAAAAGTTCACCACCAAACAACAATTTCTATACAGTCAACAAGACTCACCTTTTAACAGTAAAGAACAGATGCTCTTTATCATTTTAGTCTCGAATATATCTGTCAGTTGTAAATTTATTCACTAGTTACAATTCTTCCACTTGTAGTAAATCTCCAAACTTTAAGCACCAGGCAGCCAGGAATACACTACTGTTCAACAACCAAACACTACAACAGTCCGTGAGCAAGTCCCTTGTTCTTTTTCTCTACCAGTCCAAAAACTCTCATCAGCTTCACAACTCAAAGGCAACGACGCTGCATGTTCGGGCATAGTTCGTGTAACCCGAACTGCTTACTTGTGCCGCGTTTGCAACTACTGTTTCCTGTTAACTGCAGTATCGTGCAATGTGGCATCAAAAGGTGCATTTTACAAATTAAAAATAAACCTTATAAGTACCGTCTGTATTCATTACAGAAGAATGCATGGAATTAAAAATATTTACTTCTGGAAAATCCGACATGCCTCATATCTTCATTCTATTGGTTATTATTTGTTAAGATAAAAAAAAAATTAAGAATATAAGCTTACTTTAAGATCTAGGAAGCAGCAAATTTGCTTTTGCTATTGTGGGCAGGTTTGAAAATTCATAGCAAAAGCAAACCAATGACCTCAATAATAATATTTCAATCATTCAGTGCCACAAAAAATGTACACATATGTACTTCACATAATCTTCACCTTAGAAAGAGAGAAAATTATGCACTTCATTGTATATAAAGTGTTTTATTCACTCTCACAGTACTTGAAATAATGGAAGAAGAAAACCAATCACAAAAGTATTGCTGCTGCTGCTTCTACTGCTACCACCTCTACCACTACCACCACCATCACTCCTGTTGTTGTTGCTGCTGCTGTTGTTACTATTGTCATTGTTGTCATCATCATCAAAACCTTAAATAATTTTGGTATTCACTTATTATAATTTCAAATTACCTTACTTGCTGCTTCTTGAACAGTATTCAGAAATTCGGTTGATTCTGGTATAAACTTGTCAGGATGATTTGCAAACATACCTTCTCAACATCTGTAGTTCATGCATTGCTTTGTCACACTGCTGCTTCAAACCATCATAGTCCCTTACAGAAGTTGAAGGAAGGCTTCTGTCACTACTGGATACAGTATATCCACGTGACAGTGTACCTGAAAACACAAGATCTAAATAAATAAATAAGTATATATTACATGTATATAACTAAAAATACAAATAAGCTGACCAGTTCCATTCTGGTGGTGATAAAATATATGATAAAATAAAAACTGCATTACAAACAAAACTCACCATTACTTCCTGTATTATCTAAAGATGATGCTCCAGATGCCATGTTTAATTAGGCACGGGATATCCCACACCAAATAATAAGCTCAGTTACAGCCTATCTATAAATGAAAGATTGTACCATAAATGACACAACAATAAGTAGTACTTTCACACCATAAACACAAATTTATATTAGTAGTAGTAATAATAATTAAAATCATTGTACAGCAACATGTTTTGACTATTAAGTCAACTTCAAGATCAATGGTAGTATAAACATGTAACCACATTAAAATATATGAAATTATAAAAGGTTATGTGTCAGTTTGGAATGAGATGTCATTCTTACAAAATTATAACATAAGCAGCCTTTGCTATAGTTTTTATTTAGTTGCACAGGCACTGTTATGTCTTAAAATTTTATTATTTGTTAATTATTAGTTTCACATTACATTATGTACTCCTATATAATATTTAATACCAACTTGTTACATAATGTTTTTATTAACTATTGCTCCAACACATTTCAGCCTCAGCATATTCATTCACAGCTGCAACACGAGGTATCTGAAACTTGATTCTGGGATTATTTCCTTTGCAAAAAAGTTAATTAGAGATGTGTGGACAGAACATAAAAAAAACAGTATCTACTTAAAATATTTTTACATTGTATAAACTAATTTTAAGGATTTTAATATTTTAATTTTAATTAAAATTGTAATAATATATATACAACTGCTGCCAAATAAACTGACACATAAGCTGCACACAACAAATAAATTAACGTCCCTGAAAATGGCCAAGAACTGAGGCCGAAACATGTCGGAGCAACAATTAGTAAAACATTGTGCAACGACACTGTATTAAATAGTATACGTGTACTATAGCTGCGCGGAAAATGTACAATATTAAATATGTCCCTGTTAATTTACTGCAAAGGAGACAAACCCCATAATGTTCATTAAAGACACATGGTCAGATTATTCAAATCACATTAAGAAATCACTGTTAATATCAAAAGTCACTCCTTACCATAACATTATTTGAACAGAATTTGACAAGTGCAGAACAATAATGTCCCAGACAATTTTTTGTCAAGATCTTATCTGCCCATGGAATGTTTCATTATCATTTCCCACACACTGCGATGTTTTTCGGCCCATTACTTCGTAATTGAAATAATCAAAACAAATTATGGTTTATATAAATAACTGTATAGACGGAACACGGCGCATATCCAACTTTAAGTCAGCTGACCGAGTGCAACTTTCAACTCACTTCTGGTGACGGCTGCTTAGTTGCCATACTGCGTGCAGCTGAAAACAATAATTACATAATTAAAACTACTCAGCTGAAATCAACCACAGAACCACCATGTCTATTCCATATCATAATTACAGCAACATGAAATTACCTCCGGGTTACTCCATCGAATTTTCGTGCGTAATATTATGCATAACGTCTTCTCAACGCATTACCACTTCACACAAGAATCACCGCCTCCTATATTCCGTTACGCTACTACGATCAGTGCGAAGACCCTTCTAATTCAATGTAACTTTTAGACCACGAAGAGAATGGTACAGTCAACTACCTCTCACTGCTCTGCACCAGTGTACTCTCCCAACAGTTGTCCTACTTTAGTCATCAATTCAGGTACCGCTCGTGTCCATTCTGTGAAATTCATATTCAGTGAAGTGTGACACTGTTCAGAACGGTTTAAAACCGTCACTCTTGGGCCGCACGGTCCGTGCTCTTGGGTACTGCCCGAAGCGAGTACAATGAAGTTTGAGTAGTGATAAAATCAAGAAAGCGACACGAAATGTCGAAATGTAGTAGTGTGAGGTATCATTAATAAGGTGCGTGTTGTTGAATGATAATATTGCTAATAGCGTTGCTTTTATTTTCTTCGTGTAAAATGGAAGGGGAAGAACCATCTGAATCGAACTCTGTGGAAAAGCACTAAACGTTTGAATACGAAAACCACAGGTTAGGATCAATGACCTTATGTCGCCAATTTGTAATATTGAATTACATCGTAGTTCCTTGGCACTCGTCAGCATATGGAGATCGTAGAATTAAAAATTGCATATTTCAATAAATATGTGGGGTGTTCCCACATTTATTGAAGATCTAAATCTTCAGGGATATGATGCCATGTGGATTGGTAAATGTTGTCGACACTGTGTCAGATCTTGGAGATCTGATCTTCACAGAGATCTCGCACAGTCAGTTTATTGTTTTTCATGCATGTTATGAACATATCACAGTTATAATTTAAGTGTTCTCTTTCAGCTGCATAAAAGAGCATCTGACATATTGCAAAAAGGTCAAACAGGTTCCATACCAGACGTCTGCACAGTAAACAAACATATCGGTAAGCTGACTATAAGGAATGAATACATTTGCAGCTGTTGTCAGTATTTGAGCATGTCACTGAACAATTTGTGCAACATGTCTCATAACCCTGTTATACTTAACTTTCATGAGGTATTACTACACAAATCAGATACTGACTTGCTGAATGGCCCACACTGGCTGAATGATAAAATCATAAGTTTTTACTTTGAATATCTTGAAAAAATTGCTTATAAAGATGAGGATAAGTTTCTGTTTGTTAGTCCAGAAGTTACACAGTGTCTTAAAGTATGTCCGTCTGAGGACTTGTCAGTTTTCCTTGACCCCTTGCAAGTGAAGAAACGAGATTTTGTTTTTCTGGCTCTGAATGACTGTGTTGAGGTGGATTTTCCTGGTGGCACACATTGGAGTCTTCTAGCCTACAGCACCCCAGAGGACACCTTCTTTCATTTTGATTCCCTATCAGGAAGGAACTTCAAGCAAGCTTGGAAACTGTCTGCAAATCTGTTTAGATACATATCAAGTGATGATGGGGGTGACTTCCAAGAACTAGACTCATTGCAGCAAGGTAATGGTTATGACTGTGGCATTCATGTCCTTTGCAATGTTGATCTCATTGTAGACTTTTGTGCAAAATATAATAAAATCAAAGGATGTGGAAAGGTTTTGGAATATAATGTTGCAACAAAACGAACCAAGGTCTTGGATTTAATAGAAAGTCTTACTAAATAGTACACAGTGAAATCTGCACATTTTATGTTATCCATAACTGCTCAATAATATTTGGTTCTGTGTGATGACACCAGTTTCAAGTGGTTATGTTCAAAGAAATTGTGGTGAATTAAGTTATGTAATCATATAACCCAAAGAATATAACAACAAATAATTGTCTGAGGATAATTCTTTGATTTGTAGTCTAGTACTTTCCAAATTGAATAAAGAAATACGTCATGGGAATTTAAAAATTTGTAAGCTGGTATAGGAATAATGGGCATAGATGTTTTACTTCTTTGCCCTTGCTGGTCATTTGTGCCTTTTTATTGTTAATTTTTTTTTTGGGGGGGGGACAGGGTTTAGATTGATAAGAGCACCAAGAAGATAATTCTAAATCTATGTCCAGGTTTCATCAGTCTCCAGTTCACATGTAATCTCCCTGGCTAATCTTATGACTAGTTTCACTGCTTAGTGCTATTCTAATGCTTTTACCTACCACCTGAACATGATGTTGTATGGTGACTGTGTTTGTCTTGAATCACTTGGTTTTTAAAAACTGAATGCAGAGTATACCTACCGTGACATGGCTACTCCTACATCAAGAGCATTCAATTTTTTTTTAACCATGTAAAGATATGGTAAATATTATTATGTAAAGGTAAACTTTCCCGGTCTATGCCATGAAGGCAAACAGGGGGATAAAAGGTATAGCTCCGCTCATTCTTATCCTCAGCTCTAAATGGATGTGAATGATTAACTTCATGTCCACTCCACTTTACCTTCAGAGAAGTAGCTTCCAATACCTGTCGAATAGGGGGCTGGGTGAGTCCCAGTGCCAGTCTGGATGTTCTAGAGAAGGGATAAAACTCTTGCTCCTGCTGGGAATCAAACTCCAAAATATCCTGTCTATAGCCTAGTCAGTATTACAACTACGTTAACCCTACTCATCCATTGTACAGGATTTCAGTATTTCACAGGTTCTTCCAGAGACCACTCACAGTCAGAAATGTCATATGATCATGGGTCCAGTTCTCAGTGGTCATGGAGTTATGGGTATTAGACTGCAAAAATGATTTACAGTGAACTTTTCATAAACAGTCATTAGACTCAATGGTTCACTTTTCTGTAAATGTTCAAAATGGCCTTCTCATTTTTGTAAAGGCAGCGCTTCTATATAATGAGAATATTCATCTGTCAATACTGATTTCCCACTTTGTCCACATGAAGGAAACGTACAAAAATATGGATTTGCTCTTGAAAGCTATAAGTTACTCAAAGTATGGATGGAAAATATGTGGAGACCTTAAAGTTATAGGGTTACTCCTAGGAATGGAGTCTGGCTACACAAAGTTGTGCTATTTTCTTTGTGAATGGGACAGCTGAGCAAAAGACAAACATTACAAAATTAAAGATTGGCCCATGCCAGAAAACTCAGTCCCAGGGAAAAAGCGTACCAGAAATCAACCACTATTTGATAAAGATACGATTTGTTACTGACACTGCACATTAAATTGGGGTTAATGAAAGACTTTGTTCAAGCTATGAACAAACATGGTAAGGTTTTTCAGTATTTGAGAGAAAAATTTCTGAAATTCAGTGATGCTGAATTAAAAGAGGGCAACTTTATTGGACTGCAAATTTGTGAAATCATTAATGATGATCTATCTGAATACCTGTGACCAGAAACTGAGAAATCTGCGCTAACGTTCAAAGTGGTTTGTCTAAATTTCCTTGGAAACGTAAAAGCCAAAAACTACAAGGAACTTGTTGAGGACAAGTTAAATGCATACCAGACTATGGGGTGTAATATGTCATTGAAGATTCATTTTTCACTTTCACACTGGGACTTATTCCCTTTGAACTTGGGCGCAGTGATCAACGAACATGCAGAAAGGTTCCACCAGGACTTTTCCACCATGGAGAAAAGATATGTAGGAAAGTTGTCACAGAACATGTTAGCTGACTGTTGTTGGAACCTTAATGAAGAGGTGTCTGTTGCCAGTTACAAATGAATGAGTTACAAAAAGAAGTTTGAAACATGACTACAGTAATTTATTTTTTCACATTTGTGTTGCGTAATTGCAAGAAGTTATTTTCATACATCATTCTTACCACTATTTTTTAATTTCTTATGTTCATTTCAATGTGAAAAAGTGATTTTAAACTAACAGTTGTAGATTCTAGTAAAATATAGTAAAAATTGCCAAAAAACACAAACTGAAGTTCCAGAAAACATTATTTTCGTGTTCAGATTTGGATTCAGCGTGGCCAAATTACAAAAATTCACCTATTTTCATTCAGGGGCAAAACAAAAAGTTTAAATTTGTACTTCAGGGTGATTTGATGATTTAAATTGATAATAAGTTGTGTAGCATATTAGTTCCATGGTTGGTATGTTGGTGCTGGAGGTCTACGCATTTTGTCATAAAAGTTACCAGACCTCAGCCCATTTGGTTTAAATCACTTTCTACGGAGAAGTTCGTTTACTAGTAGTAGGTTCAAGGGTTCTGTGTTATTGAAACTGACATTCAGGGAGCAATTCCAGTGCCCAGTTAAATACTGTTCAGTCTTGATATTGAAGAAAGGCAAACAGATTGGACTCTGAACTGAGACACCACTGTCTGTTGATTCCATTTTTCATGTTTTACATAAATATTCTTTTTAAGCTTTTCTGTATGATAGGCGTAGAGACCAAAAAATTTCACTGAATGTAACAGCACTGATCCTCAAGTATCAAATATGCAGCTGTGAATGGCTCAAACTTAACAATGGCAGCATGTCATTTTTGAGACAAAATTCATTAGTTCTTACTGACTGGTGAATGAATTCTGCAGGTAATTAATACACAAGGCCCCTTCTGTGCTTTATTTGTAGCAGGTCAAGGAATTATGGAAGTGGCCCAGTATTTAGTGTCCATGTTAAATTGTTTTATTTGTCAGGTGAATTGATTGTTAAAGTAGTGTATTTTATTTGGCACTGACCTTACTAAAATGTATACAAGGTAAAATATTGTCATTTATACAGGTGTTACTATGTACTTTTTGCACATATTCATATGAATAATAAAAGTTACTAAATGCTGTTCCTTGTTTTTCTGTTTATATTGCACAGATGTAACACACAATTACACAAGACCCCAAAGGGTACTAATGCCTTCTAAATTAATATCTCCCTTAATCTGGAAGAATGTTTCTTTCTGCATTATATATATATATATATATATATATATATATATAATGCAGAAAGAAACATTCTTCCAGATTAAGGGAGATATTAATTTAGAAGGCATTAGTACCCTTTGGGGTCTTGTGTAATTGTGTGTTACATCTGTGCAATATAAACAGAAAAACAAGGAACAGCATTTAGTAACTTTTATTATTCATATGAATATGTGCAAAAAGTACATAGTAACACCTGTATAAATGACAATATTTTACCTTGTATACATTTTAGTAAGGTCAGTGCCAAATAAAATACACTACTTTAACAATCAATTCACCTGACAAATAAAACAATTTAACATGGACACTAAATACTGGGCCACTTCCATAATTCCTTGACCTGCTACAAATAAAGCACAGAAGGGGCCTTGTGTATTAATTACCTGCAGAATTCATTCACCAGTCAGTAAGAACTAATGAATTTTGTCTCAAAAATGACATGCTGCCATTGTTAAGTTTGAGCCATTCACAGCTGCATATTTGATACTTGAGGATCAGTGCTGTTACATTCAGTGAAATTTTTTGGTCTCTACGCCTATCATACAGAAAAGCTTAAAAAGAATATTTATGTAAAACATGAAAAATGGAATCAACAGACAGTGGTGTCTCAGTTCAGAGTCCAATCTGTTTGCCTTTCTTCAATATCAAGACTGAACAGTATTTAACTGGGCACTGGAATTGCTCCCTGAATGTCAGTTTCAATAACACAGAACCCTTGAACCTACTACTAGTAAACGAACTTCTCCGTAGAAAGTGATTTAAACCAAATGGGCTGAGGTCTGGTAACTTTTATGACAAAATGCGTAGACCTCCAGCACCAACATACCAACCATGGAACTAATATGCTACACAACTTATTATCAATTTAAATCATCAAATCACCCTGAAGTACAAATTTAAACTTTTTGTTTTGCCCCTGAATGAAAATAGGTGAATTTTTGTAATTTGGCCACGCTGAATCCAAATCTGAACACGAAAATAATGTTTTCTGGAACTTCAGTTTGTGTTTTTTGGCAATTTTTACTATATTTTACTAGAATCTACAACTGTTAGTTTAAAATCACTTTTTCACATTGAAATGAACATAAGAAATTAAAAAATAGTGGTAAGAATGATGTATGAAAATAACTTCTTGCAATTACGCAACACAAATGTGAAAAAATAAATTACTGTAGTCATGTTTCAAACTTCTTTTTGTAACTCATTCATTTGTAACTGGCAACAGACACCTCTTCATTAAGGTTCCAACAACAGTCAGCTAACATGTTCTGTGACAACTTTCCTACATATCTTTTCTCCATGGTGGAAAAGTCCTGGTGGAACCTTTCTGCATGTTCGTTGATCACTGCGCCCAAGTTCAAAGGGAATAAGTCCCAGTGTGAAAGTGAAAAATGAATCTTCAATGACATATTACACCCCATAGTCTGGTATGCATTTAACTTGTCCTCAACAAGTTCCTTGTAGTTTTTGGCTTTTACGTTTCCAAGGAAATTTAGACAAACCACTTTGAACGTTAGCGCAGATTTCTCAGTTTCTGGTCACAGGTATTCAGATAGATCATCATTAATGATTTCACAAATTTGCAGTCCAATAAAGTTGCCCTCTTTTAATTCAGCATCACTGAATTTCAGAAATTTTTCTCTCAAATACTGAAAAACCTTACCATGTTTGTTCATAGCTTGAACAAAGTCTTTCATTAACCCCAATTTAATGTGCAGTGTCAGTAACAAATCGTATCTTTATCAAATAGTGGTTGATTTCTGGTACGCTTTTTCCCTGGGACTGAGTTTTCTGGCATGGGCCAATCTTTAATTTTGTAATGTTTGTCTTTTGCTCAGCTGTCCCATTCACAAAGAAAATAGCACAACTTTGTGTAGCCAGACTCCATTCCTAGGAGTAACCCTATAACTTTAAGGTCTCCACATATTTTCCATCCATACTTTGAGTAACTTATAGCTTTCAAGAGCAAATCCATATTTTTGTACGTTTCCTTCATGTGGACAAAGTGGGAAATCAGTATTGACAGATGAATATTCTCATTATATAGAAGCGCTGCCTTTACAAAAATGAGAAGGCCATTTTGAACATTTACAGAAAAGTGAACCATTGAGTCTAATGACTGTTTATGAAAAGTTCACTGTAAATCATTTTTGCAGTCTAATACCCATAACTCCATGACCACTGAGAACTGGACCCATGATCATATGACATTTCTGACTGTGAGTGGTCTCTGGAAGAACCTGTGAAATACTGAAATCCTGTACAATGGATGAGTAGGGTTAACGTAGTTGTAATACTGACTAGGCTATAGACAGGATATTTTGGAGTTTGATTCCCAGCAGGAGCAAGAGTTTTATCCCTTCTCTAGAACATCCAGACTGGCACTGGGACTCACCCAGCCCCCTATTCGACAGGTATTGGAAGCTACTTCTCTGAAGGTAAAGTGGAGTGGACATGAAGTTAATCATTCACATCCATTTAGAGCTGAGGATAAGAATGAGCGGAGCTATACCTTTTATCCCCCTGTTTGCCTTCATGGCATAGACCGGGAAAGTTTACCTTTACATAATAATATTTACCATATCTTTACATGGTTAAAAAAAAATTGAATGCTCTTGATGTAGGAGTAGCCATGTCACGGTAGGTATACTCTGCATTCAGTTTTTAAAAACCAAGTGATTCAAGACAAACACAGTCACCATACAACATCATGTTCAGGTGGTAGGTAAAAGCATTAGAATAGCACTAAGCAGTGAAACTAGTCATAAGATTAGCCAGGGAGATTACATGTGAACTGGAGACTGATGAAACCTGGACATAGATTTAGAATTATCTTCTTGGTGCTCTTATCAATCTAAACCCTGTCCCCCCCCCAAAAAAAAAATTAACAATAAAAAGGCACAAATGACCAGCAAGGGCAAAGAAGTAAAACATCTATGCCCATTATTCCTATACCAGCTTACAAATTTTTAAATTCCCATGACGTATTTCTTTATTCAATTTGGAAAGTACTAGACTACAAATCAAAGAATTATCCTCAGACAATTATTTGTTGTTATATTCTTTGGGTTATATGATTACATAACTTAATTCACCACAATTTCTTTGAACATAACCACTTGAAACTGGTGTCATCACACAGAACCAAATATTATTGAGCAGTTATGGATAACATAAAATGTGCAGATTTCACTGTGTACTATTTAGTAAGACTTTCTATTAAATCCAAGACCTTGGTTCGTTTTGTTGCAACATTATATTCCAAAACCTTTCCACATCCTTTGATTTTATTATATTTTGCACAAAAGTCTACAATGAGATCAACATTGCAAAGGACATGAATGCCACAGTCATAACCATTACCTTGCTGCAATGAGTCTAGTTCTTGGAAGTCACCCCCATCATCACTTGATATGTATCTAAACAGATTTGCAGACAGTTTCCAAGCTTGCTTGAAGTTCCTTCCTGATAGGGAATCAAAATGAAAGAAGGTGTCCTCTGGGGTGCTGTAGGCTAGAAGACTCCAATGTGTGCCACCAGGAAAATCCACCTCAACACAGTCATTCAGAGCCAGAAAAACAAAATCTCGTTTCTTCACTTGCAAGGGGTCAAGGAAAACTGACAAGTCCTCAGACGGACATACTTTAAGACACTGTGTAACTTCTGGACTAACAAACAGAAACTTATCCTCATCTTTATAAGCAATTTTTTCAAGATATTCAAAGTAAAAACTTATGATTTTATCATTCAGCCAGTGTGGGCCATTCAGCAAGTCAGTATCTGATTTGTGTAGTAATACCTCATGAAAGTTAAGTATAACAGGGTTATGAGACATGTTGCACAAATTGTTCAGTGACATGCTCAAATACTGACAACAGCTGCAAATGTATTCATTCCTTATAGTCAGCTTACCGATATGTTTGTTTACTGTGCAGACGTCTGGTATGGAACCTGTTTGACCTTTTTGCAATATGTCAGATGCTCTTTTATGCAGCTGAAAGAGAACACTTAAATTATAACTGTGATATGTTCATAACATGCATGAAAAACAATAAACTGACTGTGCGAGATCTCTGTGAAGATCAGATCTCCAAGATCTGACACAGTGTCGACAACATTTACCAATCCACATGGCATCATATCCCTGAAGATTTAGATCTTCAATAAATGTGGGAACACCCCACATATTTATTGAAATATGCAATTTTTAATTCTACGATCTCCATATGCTGACGAGTGCCAAGGAACTACGATGTAATTCAATATTACAAATTGGCGACATAAGGTCATTGATCCTAACCTGTGGTTTTCGTATTCAAACGTTTAGTGCTTTTCCACAGAGTTCGATTCAGATGGTTCTTCCCCTTCCATTTTACACGAAGAAAATAAAAGCAACGCTATTAGCAATATTATCATTCAACAACACGCACCTTATTAATGATACCTCACACTACTACATTTCGACATTTCGTGTCGCTTTCTTGATTTTATCACTACTCAAACTTCATTGTACTCGCTTCGGGCAGTACCCAAGAGCACGGACCGTGCGGCCCAAGAGTGACGGTTTTAAACCGTTCTGAACAGTGTCACACTTCACTGAATATGAATTTCACAGAATGGACACGAGCGGTACCTGAATTGATGACTAAAGTAGGACAACTGTTGGGAGAGTACACTGGTGCAGAGCAGTGAGAGGTAGTTGACTGTACCATTCTCTTCGTGGTCTAAAAGTTACATTGAATTAGAAGGGTCTTCGCACTGATCGTAGTAGCGTAACGGAATATAGGAGGCGGTGATTCTTGTGTGAAGTGGTAATGCGTTGAGAAGACGTTATGCATAATATTACGCACGAAAATTCGATGGAGTAACCCGGAGGTAATTTCATGTTGCTGTAATTATGATATGGAATAGACATGGTGGTTCTGTGGTTGATTTCAGCTGAGTAGTTTTAATTATGTAATTATTGTTTTCAGCTGCACGCAGTATGGCAACTAAGCAGCCGTCACCAGAAGTGAGTTGAAAGTTGCACTCGGTCAGCTGACTTAAAGTTGGATATGCGCCGTGTTCCGTCTATACAGTTATTTATATAAACCATAATTTGTTTTGATTATTTCAATTACGAAGTAATGGGCCGAAAAACATCGCAGTGTGTGGGAAATGATAATGAAACATTCCATGGGCAGATAAGATCTTGACAAAAAATTGTCTGGGACATTATTGTTCTGCACTTGTCAAATTCTGTTCAAATAATGTTATGGTAAGGAGTGACTTTTGATATTAACAGTGATTTCTTAATGTGATTTGAATAATCTGACCATGTGTCTTTAATGAACATTATGGGGTTTGTCTCCTTTGCAGTAAATTAACAGGGACATATTTAATATTGTACATTTTCCGCGCAGCTATAGTACACGTATACTATTTAATACAGTGTCGTTGCACAATGTTTTACTAATTGTTGCTCCGACATGTTTCGGCCTCAGTTCTTGGCCATTTTCAGGGACGTTAATTTATTTGTTGTGTGCAGCTTATGTGTCAGTTTATTTGGCAGCAGTTGTATATATATTATTACAATTTTAATTAAAATTAAAATATTAAAATCCTTAAAATTAGTTTATACAATGTAAAAATATTTTAAGTAGATACTGTTTTTTTTATGTTCTGTCCACACATCTCTAATTAACTTTTTTGCAAAGGAAATAATCCCAGAATCAAGTTTCAGATACCTCGTGTTGCAGCTGTGAATGAATATGCTGAGGCTGAAATGTGTTGGAGCAATAGTTAATAAAAACATTATGTAACAAGTTGGTATTAAATATTATATAGGAGTACATAATGTAATGTGAAACTAATAATTAACAAATAATAAAATTTTAAGACATAACAGTGCCTGTGCAACTAAATAAAAACTATAGCAAAGGCTGCTTATGTTATAATTTTGTAAGAATGACATCTCATTCCAAACTGACACATAACCTTTTATAATTTCATATATTTTAATGTGGTTACATGTTTATACTACCATTGATCTTGAAGTTGACTTAATAGTCAAAACATGTTGCTGTACAATGATTTTAATTATTATTACTACTACTAATATAAATTTGTGTTTATGGTGTGAAAGTACTACTTATTGTTGTGTCATTTATGGTACAATCTTTCATTTATAGATAGGCTGTAACTGAGCTTATTATTTGGTGTGGGATATCCCGTGCCTAATTAAACATGGCATCTGGAGCATCATCTTTAGATAATACAGGAAGTAATGGTGAGTTTTGTTTGTAATGCAGTTTTTATTTTATCATATATTTTATCACCACCAGAATGGAACTGGTCAGCTTATTTGTATTTTTAGTTATATACATGTAATATATACTTATTTATTTATTTAGATCTTGTGTTTTCAGGTACACTGTCACGTGGATATACTGTATCCAGTAGTGACAGAAGCCTTCCTTCAACTTCTGTAAGGGACTATGATGGTTTGAAGCAGCAGTGTGACAAAGCAATGCATGAACTACAGATGTTGAGAAGGTATGTTTGCAAATCATCCTGACAAGTTTATACCAGAATCAACCGAATTTCTGAATACTGTTCAAGAAGCAGCAAGTAAGGTAATTTGAAATTATAATAAGTGAATACCAAAATTATTTAAGGTTTTGATGATGATGACAACAATGACAATAGTAACAACAGCAGCAGCAACAACAACAGGAGTGATGGTGGTGGTAGTGGTAGAGGTGGTAGCAGTAGAAGCAGCAGCAGCAATACTTTTGTGATTGGTTTTCTTCTTCCATTATTTCAAGTACTGTGAGAGTGAATAAAACACTTTATATACAATGAAGTGCATAATTTTCTCTCTTTCTAAGGTGAAGATTATGTGAAGTACATATGTGTACATTTTTTGTGGCACTGAATGATTGAAATATTATTATTGAGGTCATTGGTTTGCTTTTGCTATGAATTTTCAAACCTGCCCACAATAGCAAAAGCAAATTTGCTGCTTCCTAGATCTTAAAGTAAGCTTATATTCTTAATTTTTTTTTTATCTTAACAAATAATAACCAATAGAATGAAGATATGAGGCATGTCGGATTTTCCAGAAGTAAATATTTTTAATTCCATGCATTCTTCTGTAATGAATACAGACGGTACTTATAAGGTTTATTTTTAATTTGTAAAATGCACCTTTTGATGCCACATTGCACGATACTGCAGTTAACAGGAAACAGTAGTTGCAAACGCGGCACAAGTAAGCAGTTCGGGTTACACGAACTATGCCCGAACATGCAGCGTCGTTGCCTTTGAGTTGTGAAGCTGATGAGAGTTTTTGGACTGGTAGAGAAAAAGAACAAGGGACTTGCTCACGGACTGTTGTAGTGTTTGGTTGTTGAACAGTAGTGTATTCCTGGCTGCCTGGTGCTTAAAGTTTGGAGATTTACTACAAGTGGAAGAATTGTAACTAGTGAATAAATTTACAACTGACAGATATATTCGAGACTAAAATGATAAAGAGCATCTGTTCTTTACTGTTAAAAGGTGAGTCTTGTTGACTGTATAGAAATTGTTGTTTGGTGGTGAACTTTTGTACGTGAGCAGAGCAGTTTGGGCATTTTGTTTGTTGTAGGTTAGAACTTTAAATTCAAAATTTGCATAACTTACACTACAATTATACGGAGAGGCAAAGCAACCACTTTAACTGAATTTTAGATTTAAATTTGTATATATTAGGAATAACTAGAGCACTAAAAGGTGTTTGGATAATTATTGGGTAGTGTAGAATATAAGTACATTTATTTGGAATTTGAACACTTATGAGATTTTGTTATATTATCCTTGATTCCAATTTTCGAATCCCCAGAAGTTAGACTGATGATACGTAATAGAGAGATATCGTCTGGTGGCAGCGATTCGTGGTATGAAAAGGGTATTTTACAGAGTGGGAATTCTGTGGGAAAATTCCGCTCAGTGCCGATCGCAGTATTAGTGTGGGCGCACTATACGCGAGGGCACTACACTTCTAATAATGACACGCAGTAAATATGCACTGTATGTTTTTACATAATTCCACCTTCTACAGCTATTTGTTTAAAATGGGTACCGGGTCTTTTCCGGGGGTAAAGTGCGGCCGGGGCGTGCTGCTGACCACTCACCCCCTTCTAGTGCCGCGGTCATGGAAGAGTAGAGCTATAACTCTATCCACCCACTGGACCACACCGGGCCTGTAACGGGATCACTTTTACAGCCAATTGTTACTTTGGCCCACGAGGATCCTGATGCCATTTGCAGAGAATGTGTTGAGTCATGCGTGAAGCCATGTATGCTCCTTGTCCTAGACCTCTATGTAGTTTGCCGATTGGTGACCACATAATGCATATCCCAACTGTCTGAAAATAGAGAAATCAGATGGGCTGAGATCTTAACTGTATGATGAGTGAGAACCTAATATATCAGTTTTTCATTTATTTCAACATTACCTGCTGCCAAATGAGGATCAGCATATTTATATGCAAAACAGCTGTGTCAGCATTCCTCTGTATTGTGTGCACAAATCCTGTGATATATGAGGTTATCATAGATGTTGGAATCTGCAGATCCAAAGCTATTTATGAACTTGTTGTCTGTATCTGTGAAAGAAATAATCTTTTCTCTTGAACCAGCAAGCTAACTGGTTCATCATTGTCCATAATTTGTGAAGAGTTGGATGGCCTGAGTAGTCTTCATCAGTGATGCTCTATCTGCTACCCTGAAATTTTTCTACCCATTGGTACACCATACTTTGTATAGTTTGATTTTCTCAATACTGTGCTAATATACTTTGTGTAAATGTTTGAGGATTTTACAACCTGTAACCACAGAAATCAAAGGACAACACATTGTTCAGCATTGATGTAATCCAGAAATGGAGTTATTGTGTTTATACCATGATTGCATGATCTTCACTTAGTATAACAGCTAGCTGCTGACATGCATAGACTTGGTGCAGCATGTAGTGTATATAATACTTGTAACAGCATTGTCTGACAAAGTACCAGCATTTTACTTGAAAATTGACCATACTCTTTTATTTCCCTCTGTATTGCTCTTGGATGTAATGGCAGTGTATGTTAAATATTATGTACTTTATTCTTTTCAACTGCACTTTTTCATATTTTGTTAATATCAGCATGCTAAATTGAATTTCCAAAAATTTGCATCTATTGTAGTTTTGTTGAATTTACTATTTAATTTTGTATCCAGAGGCAAGGACAAAAGGAAACACTAATTATGATTTAATTTATTGATGCTGTACCATATGACCACATTATGACTGAATTTGTTTTTCCTATATTTTGTATGGAAAAGGTTCTGGGCTTTGTCATTGCCCAAAATGCACCTTTTTTGAACCATCATTGGGGTGGCCTGTGCTATTTTATGTATGCCAGTTTTTTGTTGTAATGTACTGTAACATGAGGAAAAATTATTCATATACAGTAAACAATGAAACTGAGTATATAATTTCTTCAGAATCTTTCAAGAGCCAGACTGATTTCAGAGTTCAATGTTATATCTGTTTAATAAAACATCTTAATATGAAATATCATCAAGATGTGCTTAAGAGATTATAACTGACCTCATGTTGGTGATTAATTTATGTCATTTTTTGTTTTGAACATACTGGCTTATGAAATGTAGTACATGAATGTACCTATCTCTTTATGACATCCTTTTTACAAAGTTCAGTTCCATGTAGTTCAGGCTGAGATCGAAGCAAAAGTGTGCTTTTGGGTGGCTCATTTTTTTGTATTTTCACTGCAGTGTGACTTACATTGCAACTGACATGTTAAAACAGGATGTGATGAAATAGACCTGACATTTGATACTATCTCAAAATTTTGGGGGACAAGCTGAGTTCTACTTTGGATTTGGCATACTTATATAAAGTTTCGGTACAAAAGCAAAAGTTAGTTTCATGGTGTAGTTTATGGGTGCCTTTGTTGTTTGGCACCTGGTGCATATTGAGCTTTTGAGGGTTATAAACACAGGTTTTTATGTGTTTATATGTCAGAATTGATATGATGATGAAATAAATAGGGTTTTATAGGTTGGGTTTGTACTATTATGTGGATGACAAGACATATATTTAGAATGTGACTGGATTACTTGCAGTGAGATATATGCCCTTGTAAATGTTGTCATTGTAAGGGAGGAATATAGGTTGAGGAAGTCTGAGAACAGGTGCTAAGAGGAGGAAATACCAGGAGAATGGAGAAAATTATGTAATAAAGAACTCCATAATTTTCACTTAGTGTCAAATAGGGATGAAAAATGGATACAAAACATTTGTTACAAACCTTCAAGTGAAGATGTTGCTTGTGAGGCCTAGGTGTAGATAGAATACCATAAAAATGAATCGTAATGATAGAGGGGTTTGAATGTGTGAGCAGTTTTACCTGTCTGAGGATGGAAACTGATGGTGGGTTATTATGAACTCAGTAATGAAGTAGTTTGTGTATTTCAAGTTGAAGTATTTTTTAAGTAACTGAGTAACTACAAATATCTAAACCTTGTACCATTAACCTTCAAGTTCTAGCACCAAAGTGATTTATTATGCACATACAGGGTTCTGTTTGACATTCAGTGTGTCACGAAATGTAGCGCTTACCTGAGTTGACTGAACTGAATTAATGTTTGTTTTTGTTTAATTGATTGTGTTGGGTAGGCAGCACAGTGAAACAATTCGACGCTGTGACCATACTATGAAAGAACTGGAATATTACCGAGGGCAGCACAGAGCAGCAATGAACCAGTTAGAGGCAGCTGCTCAGGAATCTTCCACTTTGCGCTCCAAATATGCTGATCTGGTCTCAGAAAAGCAGCGTGTAGATCGGGATGTTCAGAGCCTGCAGAAAGAAGTGACAGAACTTAGATGTCAGCAACAGGTATTGTTTTATATAGACAGTGGAAGAACTGTTTATAATTAGTCTTATGGGTTCTCAAGATACCTGCGCAGTTAATCCTCTTGGGCAAATACTGGTGGAACAGAATAGTGCACAGCTTTAGTGTGAATTTAATATTAGAGCTACTGTAAATTTTCATTAGGTTTCATAATTTGAAAACTTTATATATATATTAAATTGTATACAAAGTGTGAAATTTCTTACAAATTGAATTTCATTTTTATGGATTTAATAGTTCATGAGAAATAAAAAAAATGAAAGTGTGGCATATGATACATTAAAATTTATAGCATTATTGTTCATATCTACTTTATGCATTTGTATTTGTAGGTTTGAAAGTATTATAAGATTTTTAATAATTCTGTGAAATTTATTTGATATGTAATACAGTGTAATTGTGTGTAAATATATGGTATATAAGTCTGGCGAATTTTGAATAGTTGGATATCGTTTTGAACTGCCCTCAGTCTCTTAATGAGTTTCTTGTTTGATGTTTCAGTCATGAATTGCTTTGCATTCATTAATTCGAGACTTGGATCTCTTTTTGAGTAGCGCTGAATTATGATATGATGCAACAAAGTAGATGATTTATTTCCTATCAGCCCATTTTTATTTGCACCTCACAGCTCTGAGCTTTACACCAATTGTCTGGGTTAAACAAATGCAGCAACAGCTTTAAAAAAAAATTAAAATACAAGTTTTCTTTAACAATATGTAAATCTGATTGACATTTTGTAGAGGACTTGGAATTTCCCTGTTAATTGCTGGGATTTGTAGGTTTTATTTTAACCAGCCATACCTTTTTTTATACAGTTTTGGAACTGTGCTTTTAAAAATGTGTGGTGTTTGAAGCTAGAAAGTAGTCATAAAATCTGTAACATAGTGTTATATGTGTTGCAGAATTAAGTTAAGGTAAGTTGTGGTAGTTATCAGAGGACAAATCCACTAGCCATGGAAGGCAGACTCAACATTAAGGTTTTTTTGCGTTGAAATGGGTTAGTTGACACAAAAGAAGTATTTTGAACAAAAGTTGTATATAAATTGAAAGAAGCAGTGGTTATGAAACTGATCTCATTTCATCTAGACTTTCACATAATGGTCTACTGAGCCTGGTCTTGGTCTAGTGAGTTTTGAAGAAACAACCAAAACAAAGTAATAGGAAGAAGTGTAGGTATAACTACAAGGAAAGCATAATTAATTTTATCCAGATGCAGTGGGTGATATTTTACTGTTTAGGATATGATAATGCAATTACTTAACATATCCACATTTCATAACTGCTGGTTGTGAAGTTTTGAAGTCTGTATTTCAAAATAATGCTAAAGTAGTTGTAAATGGTGTGCATATAGGGTCAGTTTAAAAGAAAATTGAAGCAGGGCTTCTCAGATGGGTTTTAATTTGTGTGTAGATACTTGTAAAATGACAGTGGATTAAAACCTCATTGGTTTGAAATTGTTAATTCAGGATACTGTATATTTAAAGCGTGTGATTTCTACAGGCTATAAACATAGTATTTTGTGTACCTTTCAATGCAATTAATTCAAAATACTGTTAATTTGTAATTCAGTGCTGTAATGCAGCCATTTGATTACTAAAATATGAATTATTCATCTTAGAGTAAACCCCCAAGGTCCAGAATCCAGTGATGCAGATCACTGAGAGTTTGCCATAAAAATTAGCACATAATAGTGGATGGGCTGGGGCGAAACAGCTGTGGCAGTGGCAGATGAATTGGACAACACTACTTTGAATTGAGTCATCTCCTGACCACATTGCATGACCTCAGTCCACTATTTTCCAATACTGAGAAGTGCATTTGTTTTCTTGACTGTTTTGGGACTGTATTTCGAATATTCATACCCATTCCATTTTTATAATAGAGTTAAATTGAGTGAAGATGCTGTTGATAATAAATACATGACAAAAATCAAATAACATTGATGCGTTGAAGAAATCAGCAGTTGTAAAAATGCTCCTATCAGTCTGGTGTATCCAGTAGTACAACATATTTTATAGTCTAGTGCCACCTAGGTTCCAGTGGTGCCAAACTATCAGTATCTGCTATTTTCTGGACAGTTCACTTCAACATTCATCTTGTTCTAACACTGGACATCTCTGGAATTTTATTTATAAGAAATAATGGTTTGAGATCAAAATGTGAGGAACTCGAATTATTGTGTGCTGGCCTGTGTTTTGATGCAAATTGTATGAAATTACATATTAGGCATTTAAAGAATAAGAAGATATGATCCTGGGGTATTCTGATACTAAATTAAGTAGAAAAAATCACATCTTACAACATAACATGTAATTGCACATTGAAAAAATGGGTAATTTGAAATGGAATAAGTTGAAGCCTAATTTTTTGGTCCCAAGGTTTTACTGTATTGATATTAAATTTTTGCTTTTTGCTAATGCATGTATATGCTCACTATCAATTTAGGTTTCTTCCATTCATGTATTTAATGTGTTCAAGTGGTCCTGGTCAGCTGTGATATAGCTTGTATATGTATCTAGACCCTCTCATATGTTTGCTTCAGAGATCTTGATTATACTTCAAACTTCCTTTGTATAAGACATCTTTGTGCACGTGATTCTTCTTCTTATTCTCTCTTTCCCATTCTGTCACCAATCTGATACTAGGTATGTGTGTAGAGTTTCTTTAAGGTTTTTCTGAAAATTTACTCAACCAAAATTTCATCTTATATATAAATTTACATTACATTTATACTGTTTGACAAACATACTTGCCTTCATTGCAAGGTCTGTCTTCTCTGACAAAGTTTTCTTCAAGGGGAAACTGGAGAGAGGGACATTTAGACCCTTCCCCTCCCCTAGAAGATGATTCCACACTCGATCAGGGCTAGTTACAGAGGTTGCAGTAGATAAAGTTATTAGAGTAGGAATCTCTTAGTAAAGCCTAGGAGCCACATGTAGTCTCTCTGGATTTAGTGTTTGTTTCAGTCCATCACCATTGATGCAATAATGTGTTACAATGTGTCTGTTATTAATGCCCCTACTCTTTAGAGATGTGGGCCAGGATAGCACATTCCATATAGCCACTCTGTACAGGCTGAACGGTCTGGAGATCTAATCCTGGTGGGGGCAAGATTTTCCACACCTGTCCAGACCAGCCCTGGGGCCCACCCAGCCTCCTATACAATGGGTACCGGGTCCTTCCCAGGCGTAAAGCGGCCGGGGCGTGGCATTGACCACCAACCCCCATGTAGCATTGAGATTAAAGAGTACAGCTTTACGTTTGCTCCCCTTCTGGGCCTTTGTGGCCTATTCTAGAGTTAAATTTACCTTTTACACTTTAGGGATACAAGATAAACCTGGGAGTTTAGTGGTATGAAAAATTAATTTAAACTATTCCTAATTTGTGTTGGTTGTTTTCTTATCAGGATGCAATCATTAGTGAGAGCGGGACAAGTGATGCTTTGAATCAGCATTACATTAATGCACTACGGAAATATGAAGCAGTGAAAGATGAATATGATTCATTAAGAAAGCGCTACGATGATTTGATCTCTTCTCACACATCAGCAGTGAACAAACTGGAACTAGCACAGGTGTGTTGCCTTGTATTACTTTAGTTAACTATCTTGTGATGTGGTTCTCAGTATTTTGTGAGCAAATGGTAATTAGCTTGTCAGTTTCTTGCCTGTATGGAACATGTAGATTTATTACCTTGTGTAGAAAAGTCACCCATTTACCCTCTCCTGGCAAGGAGAGTTCAGCTGACACTGTCATGTTATATTTCTGAAATATTTATTTCCCATATATGCCTTAGTGACAGAATTGGCCATTTCTCATGAGGCTTACAAACAAAAATTATATATGCATTTCATATCTCCATTTATGCTTCATGCTCTATCCATCTTATTCTTCATTTAATTATCATAATAACATCAACTCACAAGTACAATTAAATTTCCCTATTACGTTATATTTGTTAATTATCATAATAACATCAACTCACAAGTACAATTCAATTTCCCTATTACGTTACATTTGTTAATTATCATAATAACATCAACTCACAAGTACAATTCAAGTTCCCTATTATGTTATTTTTGTTAATTATCATAATAACATCAACTCACAAGTACAATTCAGTTTCCCTGTTATGTTATATTTGTTAATTATCATAATAACATCAACTCACAAGTACAATTCAAGTACCCTATTATGTTATTTTTGTCTTCCTGTTGCATCTTCTGGTTTGGTCCCAAACAATCTCTTGGGTGCTTTGTTGTTGAACATCCCTAGTTACCCTTCTTTAATTAAGGTGTTCAGCCAAGTTTCACAGTCAAGTGGAAGTAATAAAATTGTATGTACATATTTTAATCCTACATTTACAGGGAGTACATGTGAAGTTTGTGGGCTGGGTAGCTCAGTCGGTATAGCGACTGACTACGGGCTGGACAGTCTGGGATTGAATCCCGGTGGGGACGAGATTTTCTGCCCATCCAGACTGGCCCTGGGGCCCACTCAGCCTCCTGTAAAAGGGGTACTGGGTCTTTCCCAGGGGTAAAGTGCAGCCGGGGCGTGCTGCTGACCACTCACCCCCTTCTAGTGCTGCGGTCACAGAAGAGTAGAGCTATACCCCTACCCACCCTCTGGGCCACACCGGGCCTGTAACTGGATCACTTTACTTTTTTATTTTTGCTTTGAAATCTTGTGGTAAGCAATGTAAGAAATAAAAAACATGAGGAAGATAGCAGAGATTGATGTTAGATTGTATGTTACATCAGGGTTAACAGCATGAAGAACATGGGCAGCCAACTGGAATTTCTCCATGCCTCAGTCTGGTGAAAGTACCTTTCTGTTAATAGAATGTTTAAGTTTAAGTCCTTTATGAAAGTATTATTGTTACTCCGTAATGTATGATCATGTGGTTACAGCTTTTATTCTCTTACAGATATATTAGACAAGTGTGCATAATACAGTTCTGTTGTGGAATGGAGAATGTCACTGGTTGTCTTAAGCATTCCCTTTTTACACTTCACTTTTGCTACTGTATAATTTTGAAACTTTTTTGTGGTTAAATATGTATGTTATTTTTGGAATGTTTGTGTGAGGTGTGTGGCATAGGTTCTGTGTCACTTCTTTGCATTCACACACATCTTGTAATAAATTGAGATGAAGCATTGCAATACTGTAAGTTAAAATTGAATTAAGCTTAAAATTTATATTTAAAATTAGAAACAAATGTTATTTAGTTTTATGTGTGTATATATTGTGTATGCTCTTCATTTGTTTTCTCTTTATGCTTTTATCATATTGTTTTGTTGTGTATTTCTCTGTACCTTCAGACATTATCTGGCTTAAATTATTTAAGTAAAGTTGTAGAAGATTATATTAAATTTTCCTTCATGTCAATAGCACCAGGTAAATGTAATAAAGTAATGTATGTATGTCCATATTGCAATGTAATTTTTTGTGGTAAAATGTTTCATGACTGTTTTGTTGGATATATTGGCTGTTAGGATTGTATGCCATTTATTTCCATTTTTAATGTGGTCCTTTGTATATTTAGGTTGTTCATTTGTATAGCATGGTCCATCCCTTTAATGTTGAGTAACTTTCTGCTACATTGTATCCCAAATGAGAAGTTCATGGATACAAAGTTTTCTTGTATAAGATGTTAGATTTCTTAAGTCCTACCAAAACTGCTGTAAGAATATGTTAAATTTTCCCACATATAAAGTGTTCTTCATATTTGGATTTTTATACAAAAATATCAAAATTAATACATTTAAAAGTCTTTACAACCATTACTTATTTTTTCAATAGTCTAACTGTATGTACCATAGTCAATAATCAGTTGTTGGCGACTTCATTTCTTGTGTGTAACCTGGTGACTTTGTTTCCAGTTACAAGGGTTTGTTATTTATTTTTCTCGACCAGAAATATATATGGAGATTTTGCAGCAGTATTTGAAGTTCAAATACAGTTGTGAAGTTTTTGTTGCAGTAGATGAGAAACTTGTTGTGACTTAATAAACGTTAAAGATGTGTGTAATGGGAAAATGCGGTAAATGTAGAAATTGCACCCATGCCAATGGAAAGTGACTTTAGGCTTATAATTTTTATATGGTCCATTAAAACTTATGTTTTAAGCACATTTCTTTAGCCCTGAAGTAACTGTATACACAAATTGCCATGATAGTATACATTTGTGATCTTTGTAATTAGAATGTTATGAAGTAATTGCTTAAGATAAAAATACAGTAGTGGATCCAAACCATGAAACTAGTTTTTGCACTTCCCTTGTAGGAAATCTTCTCTCGTAAAAAGTTTCTGTTCTCTAGGACATTGGAGAACTTAATGTGGTAAATGCTGTATATAAGAGCAGTGGTTTTATGCTTGTTTTTATATATCCAGAGTAGAACAGGATCTTACCATTATTAATTTTGGTTTTGTGTATTGCAGGAAGAGGTAGCTCGCTTGAAGAAACAGTGTGATGAAGTAGCCCAGGAGCGCAATTCTGCTATTCGGGAACGTAATGGTTTGAAGCAACAGTGCACTTCTGCAATACGTCAGTGGGATATTGCTCTTCGTGAGAGGAATGAATATAGAGAAGCCCTTGCTAAAGTTCAGCAGCAGCATGAAGAAGCAGTGAAAGAAATAAATCAGGCTATGGCTGTAAGAATGAAGGCAAGCAAGGATCTGAAGAGGCTGACTGAAGAAAGGAATGCTGCAATGCAGGAATACTCTCTCATTATGAGTGAGAGAGACACAGTGCACAAAGAAATGGAAAAGCTGTCTGATGATCTGACACAGGCTTTCAAGAAAAATAAAACTTTAGAAGTTGAGAACAAGGATTTTGTTGAAGAGGTAAATTTACATTCAGCATTTATATTTTCATTTACAAATTATTTCAGGACAAGAACCATCTTGTACCCCAACTTTGCCTCCATGATTTCCCTTGAAAACTACAAGGTGCATTGCCCCTGGTGGCTTTAAAACTAAAAAATTAGTGGGTTTTGTCTAATAGCTCTACAAGGTTACTGACTAAAGAGGAGTGTCTGGTAAGTCACAGCAGTTTCAAGTTTATATGGGGAGAGTGTTGTTGATTTAATTTTGTAAAATGTCACACTTTGTAAGTAATGTATCTGATATAATGATCTTAATGAACCTAATGTGGTTACAGAAATTTTTCATGTTGTGCTAAAATGTGTTTCTCTGTAAGTCAGATAGAGGGGTTTCTTGATTCAACGCTGCAAGATTAGTTTTTAAGTTGTACTAAATTGTATGGCCTGTGATTTTGTCCTTTTAGTGGCTTAACATTTTTGTGTACAGACATTGATTAAATTTAAGGGAAATAACCACATATGCATTTAAAATCAGTGTTAATCAATTTTCAGATCATGTATAGAAGTCACTATTTTACACTAAATACAAAACTTAGAAAATAACATTAAAGTTGTCCCTGTGCATTGCATTAAGGCATATGGGAGAGTGGAGGTATGGCCCCACTCATTTTTAACCTGGGCAGCAGGTGAGGTGACTGGGGAACCTCACGCCATAGTGGCTGTCCTCCTGTGCAGAGAGTCTCTAGTACCAGTTAAGTAGAAGGGTGGGTGGGCCCAGAACCAGTCTGGACACACTGGAAAAGAGAAAAATTCCCTGCTTCTGCCAGGAGTCAAGCCACAATTCCATGATTGTCCAGCTCATAGCCTAGTTACTGTTCTGACTGTGCAGTCGCATCTACAAATAGACAGTGCAAAAACTAAAATAAGTGTGACAAGCTACATGTGGTTCCATTTGAAGTATGAAATTTTTGCAGCAGTGAAATGAGGTTATATGACAAATTAAATGTGGTTTATTTTGAAATCTGAAGTTCTCATGGCACTGAAGAATAGGTTGTGATCCTTCATGATTTTAGACTTTGGCCATGAAGTAGATGAGAACTCACTGTTCTGGGTTATTGCACAACAAGTAGCAGTATTCCATCTCCATGAAGATGGGACTTATAGGTTGTCCTGAAACAACAGTAAGAAATTGCCATTACTTGCTGCGTAATAACACAGTTCTCAGGTTGTGATCTAATGAGTCTGTTTTTCACCTACCATCTACCATTCTATGTGGCATAGAAGATTACTGTATAAAAGAAAATTAGGTTTTATTTACGCTGCAGTGTGCCTTATTTTTAGATTTGCAGTTGACTTGTACAGCCTTGTTTTTGCAGCACATTGCTTTTCACGTTGTTCAGTGTGATGCAGCTTTAAGTGATATGGTTATTCAGAAAGGAGGGACATTTTGTGTTCAATGTGAATAATGCTTGAAATTAATCAGCTATTTCACTTTCTCTTTCTGTGACTGATTATGGATCTTGTATAACATAAACCAGTTTGATTAGTGGCATCATTATACCATTCTTAACAACGTAATTTTTTCAGTCAAAAAGTTTTAGGGAATAATTATGTTTTGGATTGAAATGTAACAGTTCTTAAACAACCAAGTTGGTATTTAAATTTTGGTGCATGCTTTATGAAATATATACACTGAAGTAGATAAAATTATGAAATAATTGGAATTTTATGGAAAATAAGAGATTATGCTGCATGTCTTGAAGTGTAGCAATTTTTTTTTTTTTGCCTAAGTACATAAAATTAATTTCTAGGGTTGTTTTCTAACATGCATTTGCTTATGTGAATGCATATTTTGTAAAATTTAATCACTGTAGATCAGAATCAAATGTTCTCTCAATGTATTGTGCTTCTGCCATATGAATACTTAAGACTGATCGTGTATGTGGATTTGTAATGTGCTTATATGTGAATTTGCATGCATCTTGTTACTTCTGTTGCAGAAAAAAGCACTATCGTATCAAATAGAAACTTTGAAGCGAGAAATTGCTTCTGCACTGCATGATCGTGATAAGGCATTGAAGGAATGTAATGACCTGAGGGAGAAATTTGGTGAATACACAGCCAAAGAAGAATCCACTAGAGAAGGCTTAAAGTCTAGATTAGAGTACAATTCTTACAGCAGGGAACGGTATGTAATATAAATAACTTGCATTTGCTGCATGTGAGATTGGAGATTTGGATGGCAGTCAGTCATATTGTGGTTCTTTGGTTACGTCACTTCATTGTCTGGTAGGCGGGTACCAGCATACACTGTCTCCATCTTCCTACTCTGAAAATAATGGCAACAGCCAGCTTCCCTCACGCATATGTACAGTCTGTCACATTTGCAATGATGCAGTCAGTCAGCAAGACATGTACACTTTCTTCACCCTGCTAGCTTTCCACAATTGAAATGCCAGCACAATAACCACCTATCAGCTCATGGAGTGTCATATCCCAGAAGACCACAGTATGAACTTATATGTAGTTTCACAATTTTCAGTCAAATTGGGTTTTGGTTAATATTTTAAGAACTCTATGATGTTATTATTGTATTCCTGTTTCTGAAATTGCTGTATTTACTTGAATGGAGGACAATATTTTTTCCCCTTAAAATTGGTGCTTAAATATGTGAGTGCCGAATCAGACTACACCTAATGAGGTCACTGTAGACTGGAGCTTGTGGAGCCAAACTAAGGCCTGTATTGCCAGATCTTCATGCGTAGACAGTATAGAGAACAGAGCATGACTAAAGTAAACTGACACAATCTTTTTTTGGACGTCCATCATCTACTGTTTTAAATAAGCAAGACTTTTGGAAGCTGGCTCTGTTTCCATCTTCAGGCAAAGAAGCACTTAAATTGGTAGACACCTTAGATCGAGCTATTCTCAGTCACTGGGCACTATAGAAACAATAAACTTGTTAAGATATGCACTTAGAACAGACCTAATTCAAGAGTATTAACAGGAAAATTTTTATTTCAACCAACAGTGCACAATATGTGTGTGTGTATCTCTCTCTCCCTCTCTCTCTCTATATATATATATACAGGGTGTCCCAGGAGGAATGTGCCAGACTTCGGGAGAGTGTTCCTTATGTTAAAGTATACCGATATAACCCAAAACACCTATATCCAAAGTTGAATGGTTACGGAGAT